>OHXK01001185.1_pt1 | contig 10160 bp, 6 predicted proteins | sample 1579921 | NCBI WGS metagenome assembly OHXK01 (sample SAMEA3882551, study PRJEB24775) | human gut metagenome | biome: human-associated habitat; feature: intestine environment; material: feces | place: Netherlands | collected 2009/2010 | reverse complement strand
GCGACCGCGAGATCGAAATTGAAAACTTTAAGCCCGAAGAATACTGGAACATTGACGCCAACCTGAAGCCCCGCCAGAGCGGCTGTGCGTTCAACGCACGGCTGACAGCCCAGGCGGACGGCACCAAGCTGGTGGTGAAAAATAAAAAACAGGCGGATGCCATTCTGGCCGCGTTGGACGGCAAACCCTACACCGTGACCCGTGTGGATAAGGGCCAGCGCCGCCGCCAGCCGCAGCCACCGTTCATCACCTCCACCCTGCAGCAGGATGCCAGCCGCGCACTGGGGTTTTCGGCCACCCGCACCATGCGTGCCGCCCAGCGCCTGTATGAAGGTATGGAGGTGCACGGCTATGGCCAGATCGGTCTGATCACCTATATGCGTACCGACAGTCTGCGCATTGCGGACGAAGCCGCCGCAGCCGCTAAGACCTTTATCGGCAAGACCTGGGGCGAAAATTACGTCTGCAACAAAAAGCGCGTCTGGAAATCCCGCTCCGCCACAGCGGCGCAGGATGCCCACGAAGCCATCCGCCCCTCAATGCCGGAACTGACGCCGGACCAGGTGGAGGGCAGCATCTCCGGCGATGAAGCCAAGCTGTACCGCCTGATCTGGAGCCGCTTTATGGCATCCCAGATGGCAGACTGCCTGATGGATACCGTTTCGGCCAACATCACGGCGGGGGATTATATCTTCCGCGCATCGGGTTTCCATGTAACGTTTGACGGCTTTACCGCTTTGTATGAGGAAGCCACCGACGATAAGCAGAAAAAAGAAACCGCCCTGCCCCCGCTGGAAGTGAGCCAGGACCTGAAACTGAACAAGCTTTCGGCGGAGCAGAAATTCACCCAGCCGCCGCCGTACTATACTGAAGCAACGCTGATCCATGCGCTGGAAGAAAACGGTATTGGCCGCCCTTCCACCTATGCGCCGATCATTACCACCATTGTGGACCGCGGCTATGTGGAAAAGGAGCAGAAAAAGCTCAAAACCACCCCGCTGGGCCGCGCGGTGAACCAGGTCATGCTGGAACAGTTCCCCGATATCGTGGACCCGACATTCAGTGCCGATATGGAGAAAAAGCTGGACGTTGTGGAAGCCGGTAAGGCGGACTGGGTCAAAACAGTGGACGATTTCTACCAGGGCTTTGAAAAAAGCCTGGAAGCCGCCGAAAAGAACATGGAGGGCAAAAAGATCAAAGTGGAGGATATCCCCACCGACGAGATCTGCGAAAAATGCGGCCGCCCCATGGTGATCAAAAGCGGGCGGTACGGCAAGTTTGTGGCGTGTTCCGGCTTTCCGGAGTGCCGCAACGCCCACCCCATTGTAAAGGATACCGGCGGCCTGTGCCCGCTGTGCGGCGGTCATATGCTGCTGCGCAAAAGCGCCAAGGGCCGCGTGTATTACGGCTGCAGCAACTACCCCACCTGCAACTTTATGACATGGGATGAACCCGTGCCGGAAACCTGCCCCCACTGCGGCAAAACGCTGTTCAAGCGCCGCGGCCAGCTGTACTGCGCCAAAGAGGGCTGCGGGTTTGTGAAGAATATCGAAAAGACAAAAGCGGAGAAATAACGCATGCAAATCAAAATCATCGGTGCCGGGCTGGCCGGGTGCGAAGCCGCCCTTTGGCTGGCGGACCACGGCGTGCAGGTGGACCTGTACGAGCAAAAGCCGGTCAAGTTTTCGCCAGCGCACAAAAGTGCAGGCTTTGCGGAGCTGATCTGCTCCAACTCCCTCAAGGCGGAACGGCCGGATTCGGCTTCCGGCCTGCTCAAAATTGAAATGCGCATGATGGGGTCCCACCTGCTGGATGCTGCCGAGACCGCCCGCGTGGCGGCTGGCGGTGCACTGGCGGTGGACCGTGATGTGTTTTCCACCGCCGTGACGGAAATGGTGGAAAAGAACGCGGACATTACCGTTCACCGCGAGGAAGTGACCGCGCTGGACGAAAGCGTTCCGGTGCTGGTGGCTTCCGGCCCGCTGACCGAGGGTGCGCTGGCGGAGCAGATTGCCGCGCTGACCGGCAGCCACCGGCTGAGCTTTTTTGACGCCGTGGCTCCCATTGTGAGCGCCGAAAGCCTGGATATGGAAAAGATCTTTGCGGCGTCCCGCTACGGGCGCGGTGAAGCCGATTACCTGAACTGCCCATTCAACAAATTGGAATATGAAACGTTTTATAACGAATTGTTGAACGCAGAGCGTGCCCCTCTGCATGACTTTGATGGGGAGCTGACGGTGTACGAAGGCTGTATGCCTATTGAGGTGATGGCGAGCCGCGGGGCGGATACCATGCGCTATGGCCCGCTGCGCCCGGTGGGCCTGCGGGACCCGCGCACCGGCCACCGCCCCTGGGCCAACGTACAGCTGCGCGCCGAAAACACCGCCCGCACGCTGTACAATATCGTTGGTTTCCAGACCAATTTGAAATGGGGCGAGCAGAAGCGCGTTTTTTCGATGATTCCCGGCCTGGAACATGCAGAGTTCATCCGCTATGGCGTGATGCACCGCAATACCTTTTTGGAAAGCCCGGCGGTGCTGACCAAGGGGCTCTACCTGAAAGAGCACCCCAACGTGTTTTTTGCCGGGCAGATCACCGGGTTTGAGGGCTATATGGAAAGCGCGGCTTCCGGCCTGCTGGCAGCGCGCAATTTGTACGCCCGTTTGCAGGGCAGAGAGCTGCCGCCCCCGCCGACCACAACGATGTGTGGCGCACTGATCGATTATATCACCACCCCCAACAAGGACTTCCAGCCCATGGGTGCCAACATGGGCATTCTGCCGCGCACCGAGGAGATTGACACCATCCGGGATAAGCGCGAACGGTATATGGCACTTTCTGATGCTGCACAGGCCGCCATGCGGGCATGGGCAGCCGAAGCGGAACACTGAGGTGGATTATGAAAATTTTACTGGACGCAATGGGTGGCGATAACGCCCCGAAATCGACCGTACAGGGCGCAGCCGATGCGGTAAAAGAGTTTGGTGATGGCATGACCCTGGCCCTGCTGGGTGATGAAGCCAAGATCAAGGCCGCTGCCCAGGAGCTTGGCGTGGACCTGACCCCCTTTGAGCTGATTCACTGCACCGAGGATGTGGATATGCACGATGACCCGGTCAAGGCCGTGCGCCACAAAACGGATTCCAGCCTGGTCAAAGGCCTGACGATGCTGAAAAACGGCGAGGCGGATGCCTTTGTTTCCGCCGGTTCCACCGGCGCGCTGCATGTGGGCACCAGTTTGATCGTGCGCACCGTCAAGGGGGTCAAGCGCCCGGCGCTGGCCACCTGCATGCCGGGCAAAAAACAGCCGTTTTTGCTGCTGGACTGCGGCGCAAACGCCGAATGCCGTGCCGAGATGCTGAATGCCTTTGGCACCATGGGCAGCGTGTACATGAATAAGGTCATGGGCCGCAAGGACCCCGCCGTTGCGCTGGTGAACAACGGCGCCGAGGACACCAAGGGCACCCCGATGTACCGTGAAGCCCACGGCCTGCTGAAAGCAAACCCGGCCATCCGCTTTGTGGGCAACATTGAGCCGCGTGATATTATGGCTGGTGAGGTGGACGTTATCGTCTGCGACGGCTTTGTGGGCAATGTGGTGCTGAAGCTGACCGAGGGTGTGGCAGGTACTTTGCTGGGCATGCTGAAAGACATCTTTATGCAGAGCATTGTGACCAAGCTGTGCTACCTTGGCGTAAAAGGCGGGCTGCGCAATCTGAAGAACATGATGGACTCTGAGGAGATCGGCGGCGCACCGCTGCTGGGCGCGGCAAAGCCGGTCATCAAGGCACACGGTTCCAGCAAGGCCAAGGGCATCAAGAACGCCATCCGCCAGGCAAAGCTGTGCGTTGCCAATGACCTGTGCGGCACCATGCAGAGCGCCCTGGCCGAAGTAGCCGCCAAGGCCGCAGCAGAAAAGACAGACGCGGAATAAAACGGCATATCGTGTAAAAATTGAAATGTTATGCCCGCCCGGCCTGCAAAATATCCCGATATACAATCGCAAAACAGAGAGAACGAAAGGTAAGGCAATCTTATGACCACGCGTACCCCTGAGGAATTGGAAGAAAAGCTGCATTACCATTTTAAGAATAAAGAACTGCTCATCACGGCGCTGACCCACAGCTCTTACGCCAACGAGAGCAAAACCCCTACGCTGTATAACGAGCGGCTGGAATTTTTGGGCGACAGTGTGCTGTCCGTTGTGGTGGCAAACTATCTGTTCCACCATTCCACCCGCCCGGAGGGCGAACTGTCCCGCATGCGCGCTTCGCTGGTCAGCGAGGACGCGCTGTTCCAGTTTGCGCAGGAGATCGACCTGGGCTCTTACCTGCGGCTGGGCCGCGGCGAGGAGCTGGGCGGCGGGCGCTGCCGCCCCAGCGTGGTTTCGGATGCGTTTGAAGCCACCATTGCCGCTTTGTTCCTGGACGGCGGCATTGAGACCGCCCGCAACTTTATCCTGCCGTTCATCACGGAGGGCAAAACCGCCGAGGATGACCACAAGACCGCCCTGCAGGAAGTGGTGCAGAAACACCCGGACGACCGCCTGACCTACACCGTGACAGGGGAATCCGGCCCGGCGCATGATAAGCGGTTCCAGGTTACTGTGGCGCTGAACGGCAAGGCGCTGGCTGTGGGCGAAGGCCGCAGCAAAAAGGCTGCGGAACAGCAGGCTGCCAAAGCGGCGCTGACCAAGCTGGAACAGCAGGCATAAAAAGGGGCATCTATGCGCTTAAAAGAACTTGAGATACAGGGCTTCAAGTCCTTCCCGGATAAAACGCGGATCACCATTGGCGAAGGCATTACCGGTGTTGTGGGGCCGAACGGCTCCGGCAAAAGCAACATTTCGGATTCCATCCGGTGGGTTCTGGGCGAAACCAGCTCCAAACAGCTGCGCGGTGCGGGCAAGATGGAGGACGTTATTTTTGGCGGCACCCAGACCCGCGGCGCAATGGGCTATGCGGCGGTATCGCTGACCATTGATAACTCCGATCATGGGCTGGAAATGGACGCGGACGAAGTAACCATTGGCCGCCGCTATTACCGCAGCGGGGAGAGCGAGTATACCATCAACGGCCAGAGCGTGCGCTTAAAAGATGTGTACGAGCTGCTGCTGGATACCGGCCTTGGGCGCGATGGCTACGCCATTGTGGGTCAGGGGCGCATTGCGGAGATCGTTGGTGCAAAATCCACCGAGCGGCGCGAGATTTTTGAGGAAGCATCTGGCATTGCCAAATACCGCTACCGCAAAAATGAAGCCGAACGCCGCCTGGCCGCGGCGGAGGGCAATCTGGAACGCCTGCGGGATATTCTGGGGGAGCTGGAAAAGCGGGTTGGTCCCCTGAAACGCGACAGCGAAAAGGCGGAGCAGTTCCTGGCATATTCCGAGACACGCAAGGGGCTGGAAATTACCCTGTGGGTGGATTCAATCCGCCGCGCACAGGATACGGTGCGGGACCAGCAGCGCAAGTATGAGGCGGCGGAAAGCGACTATGCACGCATTTCCCGCCAGCTGGATGAATTTGACACCCGCACCGAAGCCCTGCGCGCCGAAGCCCAGCAGCTGATGCTGCAGGTGGAGGAAGCGAACGCTGAGATCCGCACCATTACCGAGCAGAACGCCGGGAGCGAAAGCCAGCTGGCAGTTTTGCAGAACGAAACCGAACACGCGAACGAGCAGATCCGCAGCGCCAGCGATGAGCTGACCCGCGCCGGGGAAGGCGCAAAAGGGATTGCGCAGGAAGCGGACGAGCACAAAGCGGAAATCACCCAGCTGCAAACCGTGCTGCAAAATCTGGATGCCGAGGCGGACAAGCTGCGCCAGCAGCTGAACACGCTGGAACAGCAGGCGCTGCAAAGCGGTGAGCGGCGGGAGATCGTGAGCGCCGCCATGGCCCGCATGCAGCAGAATGCCACTGCCCTGCAGGTGCGGGGTGCGGGGCTGCAATCCGCCGTGGAAGCGGCCCGCGCCCAGCTGAACGGCCTGAAAAACCAGGAAGCCGCCGCGGGTGATGTGGCACAAAAACTGACCGAGGAACGGGACGCTGCTGCCGAGCACCTGAAAGAGTGCGAGGAAGCCGTGACCCGCAACGATAACATCCGCTCCGGCTTAAAGCTCAAGCTGGAAAGCCGTCGCCGCCAGCAGGCGGAAGCCGCTGAAGCTTTGCAGAAGGCCGCAGCGGATAAAAACAACACCGCCCAGCGCATCCGCATTCTGGAGGATCTGGAGCGCAACATGGACGGCTATCAGCAGAGCGTAAAAGCCGTCATGCGCGCCGCGGGCGGTGGGCGGCTGCGGGGCATCATCGGCCCGGTGGCCGGTATCCTGAGCGTGCGCAAGGGGTACGAAATCGCGATTGAAACGGCACTTGGCTTTGCGCTGCAGAACATTGTGGTGCAGGACCAAGGCTGCGCCCGCGCAGCCATCACCTTTTTGAAGGAAGAACGCGCCGGACGCGCAACCTTCCTGCCGCTGGATACCGTGCAGGGCAGCCGATTCAATGGCCGCCTGACCGGCACGGCGGAGGTGGCCGCCGACCTGGTGGAGACCGCCCCCCAGTACCAGCATATTATTGATAACCTGCTGGGCCGCATTATTGTGGTGGAGGATCTGGGCGAAGCGTCGGTGGTGGCCAAAAATCTTGGCTACCGCAACCGCATTGTCACAATGGACGGCCAGGTCATCAACGCAGGCGGTTCCTTTACCGGCGGTTCCACCGCGCGCAGCGTGGGTGTGTTCAGCCGCAAGCAGGAACTGGACGAACTGCGTGCCAAGGTGCTGAAACTGGACGAGCGCCGCGCAGCAGCCGAAAAGGAAGCCGCCGCCCGCAAAGCGGAGGTGGATAACCTGACCGCCCAGCTGGCCGGTGCCGAGAGCGAGGGCATGACCGCCGCTGCGGCCCGCCTGAAAGCCGAGATGGAGCTGGATCAGCTGAACACCGCGCTGGAAGAGGGCAAGAATGCTGCCGCCCACCGCGGGCAGGAGATCGCCGCGCTGGAACAGCAGCTGCGGGAGAACACTGCGGCCGCCGCCCAGGCAGAAAACGCCCGCAAACAGGCGGAAGCCGAGATTGAAACGCACCGCAAAGAGCTGGAAAGCCTGGGCGCTTCCACCAGCGATGTGACCCGCCAGCGGGAGGAAGCATCGCAGAAACTTTCGGATAACCGAATGCAGAAGCTGCGCACCGAGAAGGACCTGAGCCTGCACGAAGCAGCGCTGGAAACCCTGAAAGGCCGCAGCGGCGAAGCCGAAGCCCGCGTGCGGGAACTGCAGGCCAATGTGGCCGCCGCCAAAGAGCGCATTGCCGCCAATGAGCTGCGCGCCAATGAAATCAAGCGAGCCAGCGAAGAAAACAAACAGAAGATCACCGCGGCGGAGGAAACCATCCGCAAGGCGAATGCCGAGCGCATGGAAAAGGAAGCCGCTGTGACCCGCCTGACCCAGGAAAACCGCACCCTGACCGATGAGCGCGAGCGGATGAGCGGCGAGATGGCCCGCCTGGCCGAGCGCAAGACCGCGGCGGAAACCGAGCTGAACACCACTGCATCCAAACTGTGGGAGGAATACCAGCTGACCGAAGCCGAGGCGGAAAAGCTCTGTGTACCCTTTGCCAATGTGGCAGACCTGCGCCGCCAAGTGGCCGAAGTGCGCGGCAAGATCCGCGCGCTGGGCAACGTGAATGTGGGCGCGATCGAAGAGTACAAGGAAGTTAAAGAACGGTACGACTTCATGAAAGCACAGGTCACCGATGTGGAGAAATCCCGCGCGGAGCTGAACCGAATGATTGCCGAACTGTGCAGCGAAATGCAGGAGATGTTCACCGCCAGCTTTAAGGAGATCAACCGCAACTTCGGTGCTATCTTCCGCGAGCTGTTCGGCGGCGGTTCGGCGAGGCTCTATCTTTCGGATGAGAACGATGTGCTGAACTCCGGCATTGAAATTCAGGTTTCGCCCCCCGGCAAGGTCATCAAAAACCTGTCGGCTCTGTCCGGCGGCGAACAGGCGCTGGTGGCCATCAGCATTTATTTTGCCATTCTGGCCGTCAACCCGTCGCCGTTCTGCATCCTGGACGAAATTGAAGCTGCACTGGACGATGTGAACGTTACGCGCTATGCGCAGTATCTGCGCCGCATGACCGAACGCACCCAGTTCATCGTTATCACCCACCGCCGCGGCACCATGGAAGCAGCTGATGTGCTGTACGGCGTGACCATGCAGGAGGATGGTGTTTCCAAGATCCTGCGCCTTGACCTTGAAAACGTTTCCGCTGATCTGATCAGTTAATTCAAAGGAGGAACCGCCATGGGATTCTTCGATATTTTTAAGAAAAAGAAGAAAATGAGCGATGGCCTGGAAAAAACCAGAACGGACTTTTTCCAGAACATCGTCAACACCTTGACCAGCTCTGTTATTGATGATGACCTGTATAATGATTTGGAAGAGCAGCTGATTCTGGCCGATGTCGGCCCCAGCTGCGCGGTGCGTTTGGTGGACGAGCTGCGCGACGAGGTGGAAATCAACGGCCTGCATACCGGCCAGGAAGCGCTGGATGCCCTGCGCGATATCATCCGCCGCGAGGTAAGCCCCAAAACTGACCTGGACCTGAGCGGCAAACCGGCGGTTATTCTGGTTGTGGGCGTGAACGGCGTGGGCAAAACCACCACCATTGCCAAGCTGGCTTATCTGTACAAGGATCTGGGCAAGCGGGTCATGCTGGCGGCAGGCGATACCTTCCGCGCAGCGGCCAGCGAACAGCTGGAAACCTGGGCCGACCGTGCCGGGGTGCCGCTGGTCAAGGCGGGCGAGGGCGCTGACCCCGCAGCCGTGATTTTTGATGCGGTCAAATCCGCCACGGCCCGCGGCTATGATATGGTCATTGCGGACACCGCAGGCCGTCTGCACAACAAATCAAACCTGATGGCAGAACTTTCCAAGATCAGCCGCAGCGTCAAAAAGGCCAGCCCGGAAGCCAGCCTTGAGACCCTGCTGGTGCTGGATGCCATCACCGGCCAGAACGCCATCAGCCAGGCGCAGGAGTTCTGCCGCGCCGCCGGTGCCACCGGCGTTGTGCTGACCAAGCTGGACGGCACCCCCAAGGGTGGCTGCATCATCGGTGTGCACGAAAAGCTGGGCCTGCCCATCCGTTTTGTGGGCGTGGGGGAAAAGATCGACGACCTGATCTTCTTCTCCGCCACCGATTTTGCCGAAGCCCTGCTGCCGGAGGTTCCGCAGCATAAAAAAGAGGAAACGGAGCAGACAGGGGAGGAACAGGCATGATCGTTTGTGCAGCCACCAACAATGCGGGCAAGCTGAAAGAGCTGCGCCGCATCCTGACCCGCTGCGGCCACGAGGTAAAAAGCCTGCGGGAACTGGGTGTAACCCTGGACCCGGAGGAGACTGGAACCACCTTTGCGGAAAACGCAAAGATTAAGGCCGAAGCCTTTTGCAAGGCAACCGGCCTGCCCACCGTGGCGGAATGCGGCGGCTTTTTGTATCTGGGCCGGAGCCTTGAGGATGCCGACGGTAAGGCGTGGCCCATGGCAGACGTTCTGCCGGGCGATGGCATCCGGGTGGGAAGGCTGGTGCGCTTTGGCTATGCCGAAATGACCGCCAAGGCAGACAGTATGCTCTTCTGCGCCGGAGAAACGCTGCCCATCCACGAATTCCACCACTGGGATTCCTCCGAAAACGGTACAGACTTTTCTGTGTGCAAAACCGAAAAAAGGCAGTGGGAATGCGGTTTTGCAAACGCGCATTTGTACGCCGGTTTCCCGCATCTTTACTGGGCGGGCACTGCCCTGCCCCGCCGCTTTATACAGGCGGCACAGCACTTTTTAAAACACAAAGGATGACGAAAATGACCGAAGCTGAACTGATGCAGTTGCTTGCTGCCATCACCCCGCCGGACGAAACCGCCCGCGCCGCTGCCCACGCCCACTGGGCAAGCCTTGCCAAACCCTTGGGCGGGCTGGGGGCGTTGGAGACGCTGCTGGAGGACGCCGCCGCGCTGACCGGCAAGGCACAGTTTGATTTTTCCCGCCGGGTGGTGGCGGTGCTCTGCGCAGATAACGGCGTAGTAGCGCAGGGCGTAAGCCAGACCGACCAGAGCGTGACCCGCACCGTGGCCGAGAACCTTGCCGCGCGGCGTACCAGCGTCTGC
>OHXK01001183.1_pt1 | contig 10164 bp, 9 predicted proteins | sample 1579921 | NCBI WGS metagenome assembly OHXK01 (sample SAMEA3882551, study PRJEB24775) | human gut metagenome | biome: human-associated habitat; feature: intestine environment; material: feces | place: Netherlands | collected 2009/2010 | reverse complement strand
TATATTTGCAACAAATTTAAAAGACTACGGATATGACAAACTTACTTTTATTAGGCTTTCTGCCCAGCGGTTCCGAATGGGTTATCATCGCCCTGTTAATACTGTTGTTGTTTGGTGGTAAGAAAATCCCCGAACTGATGAAAGGACTCGGTAAAGGTGTGAAGAGCTTCAAAGATGGTGTGAATGAAGCAAAAGAAGAAATAAACAAGGCAAAGGATGATATAGAAGAGCCGGCTTCAAAAAATAAATGAGTTACATAAGCTACGAGCTACAAAGCTACAAGTGGTTGCGCGATTATGCCGCATGGCACTCGTAGCTTGTAACTTGTAACTCGTAGCTTTTTAACATTAAAAACCACGACAATGAGTATAAAGAAAGTCTTGCGGATAGTCCGCAACCTGATACTCTTTTTCTTTATTTCCACTATTCTGGCAGTGGTGCTGTATCGCTTTATCCCTGTTTACACCACTCCCCTCATGGTAATCCGCAGTACCCAGCAACTCTTCAAAGGCGAAAAGCCGGTATGGCATCATACTTGGGTTTCTTTCGATAAGATCTCCCCTCACTTGCCGATGGCAGTTATCGCTTCGGAAGATAATCGCTTTGCCACCCACAATGGCTTCGATTTCGAAGAGATAAAAAAAGCCATGAAAGAGAATGAAACCCGCAAACGGAAACGGGGTGCCAGTACTATTAGCCAACAGACCGCAAAGAATGTATTCCTTTGGCCGCAATCCTCATGGGTACGAAAGGGATTCGAAGTTTATTTCACCTGGTTGATAGAGCTATGCTGGTCGAAAGAACGGATTATGGAAGTCTATCTCAACTCCATCGAAATGGGACAAGGTATTTATGGAGCAGAAGCTGCCGCCAAATATAAGTTCCATACCACTGCCGCCAAACTAACTGCAGGACAATGTGCATTGATAGCGGCAACACTCCCCAATCCGATACGTTTTGATTCAGCGCATCCGTCAGCTTACATTCTGCGGAGACAGTCGCAAATCCTGAGATTGATGAAATTGGTTCCCAAATTCCCTCCGGTAGAAAAGAAAGAAGTCAAGAAGCAGAAGACTGAGAAGAGGAAAAAGAAATAATCTGTGTATATTTGTATGCTTAATATGGTAAGGAATGAAAAAAATCTTGTCGCTATTCTTGATTTGTATCATCTGTTGCGGGGTGCATGCCCAGCGTACGGAGGTTTATAATCAGCATATACATACGGTGCAGGTCATTGCCAACAATGATTATATGTCGCCTGCCGTCATCCGGCTGGGAGAGAATGAAACTGTAGAAATATCTTTCGACCACCTGACTCACGATTACCACCGCTACCAGTACATCCTCACGCACTGCAATGCGGACTGGACCCCTTCGGATCTTTCCGAAACAGAATACCTGGATGGTTTCAATGACAATCCGATAGAAGATCATGATATTTCCGTCAATACTACCCTGCCCTACACGCATTACCGTCTGACACTTCCTAACGACCAGGTACAACTGAAACTTTCGGGTAATTACCGTCTGACTGTTTATGACGATGCGGATGGAAAGGATAAGCCGGCTTTCACTACCTGTTTCCAGGTATTGCAAAAGGAGGTGAACGTATCGGCACAAGTCAGCAGTGACACTGAGATAGACCGGAATAAGACGCACCAGCAGGTGAGTTTTAGCATTCAGTATAAAGGATATCCTATCCGCAATCCGCAGAATGAAGTCAAAGTACACGTTTTACAGGATAATCGTACGGATAACTGGGTAACAAATCTGCATCCTTCCTATATTGGTCCCGATCAGCTACGTTACGAACATAACCGGGCCTTGATATTTCCTGCGGGAAACGAATACCGGCGTTTTGAAATGGTGAGTACCCGCTATGCCTCGCAGGGTGTGGAGAGTATTCGTTATCATGCTCCTTACTATCATGTCACACTCCGCCCGGACGAGCCTCGCTTACTAAACTACAGTTACGATCAGGATCAGAACGGACGCTTCGTAATACGATATGACGAGGCAGTAGATAATACTACGGAAGCAGATTACTTCTTCGTTCATTTCTCTCTGCTATGGGAGAACCCGCTAACTGAAGGGAACTTCTATCTGCAAGGAGCTTTTACTTATGATAATTTTAATGAAGAGAGTCGGTTGAAGTATAATGCAGAAGCGCATGCTTATGAATGCACGCAATTGCTGAAACAGGGAGCGTATAATTATCAATACTTATATGTGGCTCCCGGTACCACCGTAGGAAGTACCGCACAGGCAGAGGGGAATTTCTATGAGACAGAGAATGAATATCTGATCCTTGTTTACCACCGGGCCTTTGGAGAAAGATACGACAGGCTGATCGGGATGCAACAGGTGAAATAGTTACGAGCTACAAGCTACGAGTGTTTTTCAGCGTAACAGTGCAGCAACTCGTAGTTTGTAGCTCGTAACTCGTAACTATCTAATATGCGTGTCCTCCATCTTTCATTTCCTTTTCACTAATCTTATGTATATCAATACTTCTCCAAGCATAGAAGATATACGCAAGAACAAACGGAACCAGGAAGGAAACATAGAACATTACCCTCAGTGTAAACTGGCTGGAGCAACTGTTTGCCAACGTCAGTGAACTCTGTAAATCATTGGTAGAAGGATAATAAGCCGTATTATTATATCCTGCAACCAGCAACAATGCAAGCACCGTACCTATGCCCGTAAACCAGATACCTTTATCAAACTTTGTCTTCAACAAACTCTTTCCTATACCGAACAGCACCAGCACCACTCCTATCAGAAACAGCACCAGTACCAGCGGCATTTCGATAAAGTTCGTCAGATACTTATACGGTTCCATAAAGACTTCACCCGTCTCCGGATTCACCGCATATCCATCTGCCAACAGCGTGCGGATAACAAACGACAGGAAGAACACCAGGAACAGCACGGAATTACCTATCAACGAACGCCGGCTACGCGCCACCAGATCCTTATCATCAATATTATTAATAAAGTAAAGAGCTCCCAGAATACGAGCCAGGAAGAACACTGCCAACCCAAGCACTACATTCCATGGATTAGTCAACGCATCCAGACCATGCCAACCATTTGCCCAATGACTGATAACCGGCATCACCGTATTCGTCATATTCCCCTTATCGATATAAAACTCCGAACCGGTAAAAAACGTAGCCACCGCACCGCCCAGCAGCACCGGACCTACTACTCCATTAATCACCAGGAATGTACGGTATGTATTCTTTCCCAGCAGATTTCCCGCCTTGCTCTGGAACTCATAGCTGACAGCCTGCAACACAAAGCTGAACAGAATAATCATCCAAAGCCAGTACGCACCACCAAAACTTGTACTATAAAACAATGGGAAAGATGCAAAGAACGCACCACCAAACGTTACCAGCGTAGTGAACGTAAACTCCCACTTCCGCCCGGTAGAGTTAATCATCATTTTCCTGTGCTCTTCCGTCTTGCCCAGGCAGAAAATAAGCGAATTACCACCCTGCACAAACAGCAGGAATACAAGAAGGGCTCCCAGCAATGATACCACGAACCACCAATATTGTTGTAGAAAAACGTAGGTCATAAGATTTACGATTTATAATTTATGATTTATAATTTATGGGGGATGATTTATGATTTATAGAGAATAGAATATGATTTATACCACGCCATAATTCCGCATGGCATAAATCTTAAATCATAAATCTTATAAATCTTCTCCTTCCGGTCCTTTCTTTATCGCTTTCAGCAAGATACCGATTTCGGCTATCAGCATGACGGTAAACAATACCAGGAAGATGAAGAATGTTGTCTGCACGGAGCCGACATCCAACTTTGAGATAGCTGCATTTACAGGCAGCATATCCTGTATGGCCCATGGCTGACGTCCACATTCGGCAACCACCCATCCGGCTTGTCCGGCCAGATAGCCCAATGGAATAGTCAGCAGAGCTACCCAGTGCATCCATTTCATTTTTGACAAATCCCGCTTGTATGCCAGGAACAATACAACTATAAAGAATAGTATAAAGTATCCGCCCAACATCACCATCACACGAAATGCATAGAATGTCAGTGGCACATTAGGCACCAGGTCATTTACATCCTTAATATATCCATAACCAAAATAAGCTACATTTTCCTTCAACACCTTGGCAGCTTCCACAGCTTCGGCATCGTTATCCGCAGCCTGTGCGGCACGATAAGCTGCCAGCGCACCAATCGCTGTTTTCCCGCGTTCTATCTTCTCCTCGGCAGAAAGTGCCTGCGTTCCATCTTTCAACTGATAACCACCCTCAATAAGGTCCGTGATACCGGGCACGAATCCATCCAACTTCCTTTCCGCCAGCAATGAAAGCATCTTTGGTATCTCTATTCTGAACAGGAAAGGATCCTGTCCGTCATTATAAGTCTTTTTTTCAGGATTCAGCATACCGATGGCAACCAATCCGGCCCCCTGCTGCCCCTCATAATATCCTTCCATGGCAGCCAGCTTCATCGGCTGCGTCTGTGCCACCTGATAGCCCGAACCGTCTCCCGTCCATGCAGAGAGCAGGGCCGAAACCAAACCTACCCAGGCAGCTATCTTTATGCTGGACAATGCGAACTTCTTATTCCGCTTCTTCAGCAGAAACCAGCACGCCACACCTACCACAAACACGGCACCCAGCACCCAGCCAGACAACACCGTATGGAAAAACTTATTCACCGCCGTAGGCGACAAAGCCACTGCCCAAAAGTCTACCATCTCATTTCTCACTGTATCCGGATTGAACTCCATCCCCACCGGATTTTGCATCCATGCATTTGCCACAAGTATCCACCAGGCCGAAATCGTAGCACCAAGTCCCGTCAGCCAGGTAGATGCCAGGTGGAACTTCTTGCTCACCTTGTCCCAGCCAAAGAACATGACCGCAATGAAAGTAGCCTCCATAAAGAAGGCCAGAATGCCTTCGATAGCAAGCGGCGCCCCGAAGATATCGCCCACAAACCAGCTGTAATTGCTCCAGTTGGTTCCGAACTCAAACTCCAGAATCAGTCCCGTCGCCACGCCTATGGCAAAGTTGATACCGAATAGTTTCATCCAAAACTTGGCGGTGCGTTTCCAAAACTCATCACCCGTACGATAATACATAGTCTCCATGATACCCATGATGACTGCCAGCCCTAGCGTGAGCGGCACAAAAATCCAATGATAAATAGCGGTCAGTGCAAATTGTGCCCTCGACCAGTCAATCAGAGAAGTGTCGATGTGTTCAAGCATAAGAAATCGAGTTATAGTTATTAATTGTTAGTTGCTTTACTCAGAAGTTAAAGGAGTTATTGCTTTACTCAAGGCGGATCACCAATAGCACGATGGATGAGTTCCCTGCCCACATACTCTTCTTTATCTCCGCCTACGGCCGGCGTATTCAGATAATTGGGAAAGAAGAAAAGGCGCAATATGAAGAACATGATGAAGAGTTTCACCAGAATAATGAACCATAAAGTTCTCCCAAGTGTCATACCTCGGAAACCATCGACGTAAAAACGCCAGATTTTCAGGACTGTATTCTTCATAATAGAAAATTTATAATCATTACAAATATAAAACTTTTATATATTAAATAACAAATAAAAGGGCAAAAAGTTAGTCATCGACACAAAAAAGCATTCCGACGACGAAAAATTCAGAACTGTCTATCTCTTTTGCGGGGCATTTTCCGACACCGTATCTTCGCAAGCGTTAAACAATATAGCATAACGAAGATATGAGAAACGTAAGAAGATTGACAGTGATAACACTCTGCGTAGCAAGCGCCTGTGTCGGCAGCACGACACTGCGGGCACAGGACGCCGCTCCCATTGCATCGCAAGAGTTAACGGCATCCGATGCCGCTCCCAAAGCTGACACTGCACTTCCCGCTCAGTGGGATTTGCAGACTTGCATCGACTATGCCTTGCAACACAACATCACCCTGAAGCGTAACCGTATCAGTGCGGAAAGCGCAGAAGTAGATGTAAAAACGGCCAAGGCTGCTCTTTTTCCCAGCCTCTCGGCAAGTATCAGCCAGCGCATTGTGAACCGCCCGAACAGTGAAAGCGGTACCATCATCAGTGGTGACAACATCACCAGCAGTAGCAGTAAAACCTCGTACAACGGCAGTTATGGCATTGATGCCAACTGGACCCTTTACAACGGTAGCAAACGTCTGAACACCATCAAGCAACAGCAACTGAACAATCGCATCGCCGAACTCAACGTTGCCGAGAGTGAAAATTCCATCGAAGAAAGCATTGCACAGATATACGTGCAGATACTCTATGCTGCCGAAGCTGTGAAAGTGAACGAAAATACACTTGCCGTCAGCCAGGCCGAACGTGACCGCGGACAGCAATTGTTGGAAGCCGGAAGCATCGCCAAGAGTGATCTTGCGCAACTGGATGCACAGGTCAGCACAGATAAATATCAGTTAGTGACGGCACAAGCCACCCTTCAGGACTACAAACTACAACTGAAACAACTACTTGAACTGGATGGTGAAAAGGAAATGAACCTCTATCTGCCCTCCCTGGGAGATGAGAATGTATTGATACCCCTACCCAGTAAGACGGATGTGTATCAAGCCGCCCTTACTTTCCGCCCGGAGATAGAGTCGGGCAAACTGAATGTTAAGGCATCCGACATTGACATCAGCATCGCTAAAGCGGGATATATTCCGACATTAAGCCTCAGCGCAGGTATCGGTACAACGAATGCCAATGGCAACGATTTTTCCTTCTCCGAACAGGTAAAGAATAATTGGAACAACTCACTGGGACTGACCGTAAGCATCCCCATCTTCACCAACCGTCAGACCAAGAGTGCCGTGCAAAAGGCCCGTCTGCAAAAGCAGACCAGTGAACTGGACTTGCAGGATCAGCAGAAAACTTTATACAAGACCATAGAAAGCCTCTGGCTGGATGCCAACAGTGCACAGCAGCAATATGTTGCCGCTGCCGAGAAATTGCGCAGTACGCAGACCAGTTACGATCTGATTCAGGAACAATTCAACCTGGGCATGAAGAATACCGTGGAACTGCTGACTGAGAAGAATAATCTGCTCAACGCACAGCAGGAAACACTGCAAGCCAAGTACATGGCAATACTGAATGCACAGTTGCTCCGCTTCTACCAGGGTGAAGGTATACAGTTATAACCGCATGACGTAAACAAGCCTGTATGTCAGCATAATTCAGATATATAATATATCATTCAACGAGATAAGAAATAAACGAGATAAGAAATATAAGGTATGAGTAAAAAGAAAATTATCAGCTTAGCGGTCGGAGTCATTATTGTAGCCGGCATAGCTATTTGGGCATTTGGCGGACAAGCCAAAAAGCGGAAAGTGGTATATGAGACGGCCACCGTAGACCGCGCCAACATCTCCAATTCCGTGACGGCCACAGGCACTATCGAACCGGTGACCGAAGTGGAAGTAGGTACACAGGTCAGCGGTATCATCGATAGATTATACGCAGACTATAACTCAGTAGTAACCAAGGGGCAGCTCATTGCCGAAATGGACAAAGTAACCCTGCAAAGCGAATTAGCATCACAAAAGGCTACTTACGACGGTGCCAAAGCCGAATATGAATATCAACAGAAAAATTACGAGCGTAACAAAGGATTGCATGAGAAACAACTCATCAGTGATACGGATTACGAGCAAAGTCTTTATAACTACCAGAAAGCAAAGAGCGCCTTCGACAGCAGTAAAGCCTCTCTGGCCAAAGCAGAGCGCAATCTGTCCTATGCAACCATCACCTCTCCTATCGACGGCGTTGTCATCAGCCGCGACGTGGAAGAAGGACAGACAGTAGCTTCCGGTTTTGAAACCCCGACCCTCTTCACCATCGCTGCCGACCTGACACAGATGCAGGTAGTGGCTGACGTGGATGAAGCCGATATAGGCGATGTGGAAGAAGGACAGCGTGTAAGTTTCACGGTAGACGCTTATCCGAATGATGTGTTCGAAGGAAAAGTGACACAGATTCGCCTGGGAGCCACAAGCAGTTCAAGCAGCACCACTACCACCACTACGGTAGTTACGTATGAAGTAGTCATTTCCGCCCACAATCCGGACTTGAAACTGAAACCGAGGCTGACGGCAAACATCACTATCTACACTCTGGATAAACAAGGAGTACTGAGCGTTCCGGCAAAAGCGCTGCGCTTTACGCCTGCCGTTCCACTGGTAGGATCGAATGCAGTGGTTAAAGATTGCGAAGGTGAACATAAAGTCTGGACTCGTGAAGGTGACACATTCACTGCACATCCGGTCAGTATAGGTATCTCTAACGGAATTGTCACCGAAATTACAGGCGGTATCAACGAAGGCACACAAATAGTATCCGATGCGGTGATTAGCACAGGTGCCGAAACCGCTGTAGCCGAAGGCCAGGGAGATGGCGAAAGAAGTCCTTTCATGCCGGGCCCTCCGGGAAACAATAAGAAAAAGAATAGTAAATAACCAGCGTAGCGCTGGAGCAAAGTTTCCTTTCGGCATGCAAGTAATTTTTCATTTATTCAACGAAACAATTCCGAAACAATGAGCAAAACAGTTATAGAATTACAAAATATTCGGCGCGACTTTCAGGTAGGCGATGAAACGGTCCATGCCCTGCGTGGCGTCTCCTTCTCCATCACCGAAGGGGAGTTCGTGACCATCATGGGTACATCCGGCTCCGGTAAGTCAACGCTGTTGAATACCCTGGGCTGCCTAGATACTCCCACCAGCGGCGAATATCTGCTGGATGGCATATCCGTACGCACCATGAGCAAACCTCAACGAGCCATCCTGCGGAACCGGAAGATCGGCTTTGTTTTTCAGAATTACAACCTGTTGGCAAAGACCACTGCCGTAGAGAATGTAGAGTTACCCTTGATGTACAACGCTTCCGTCTCAGCAGCCGAACGTAAGCAACGCGCCATCCAAGCCCTGCAAGCAGTGGGACTGGGTAATCGTCTGGAACATAAATCGAACCAGATGTCCGGCGGACAGATGCAGCGTGTAGCCATCGCCCGAGCCCTGGTGAACAACCCTGCGGTAATCCTTGCCGATGAAGCAACAGGTAATCTGGATACACGTACTTCTTTTGAGATATTGGTTCTCTTCCAGAAACTGCATGCCGAAGGACGTACGATTATATTTGTCACCCACAACCCCGAAATAGCTCAGTACAGTAGCCGGAATATCCGTCTACGCGACGGGCATGTGACGGAAGATACGGTGAACCCGAAAATCCTCTCAGCGGCAGAAGCTCTGGCAGCGCTGCCAAAGAGTGATGAAGACTAATAAATATAAATTATGAACGGAACAAACCTTTTCAAAATAGCCCTCCGCGCCCTTGCCAACAATAAGCTTCGCGCCTTCCTCACCATGCTGGGTATCATCATCGGTGTGGCATCCGTCATCACCATGCTCGCCATCGGGCAAGGCTCGAAGAAAAGCATTCAGGCACAGATCGCGGAAATGGGTTCGAATATGATTATGATTCATCCGGGCGGTGATATGCGTGGCGGTGTCCGTCAGGATGCCTCGTCCATGCAGACTCTGAAGCTGACTGATTATGAAGCCCTGCGGGATGAAACCAACTTCCTGGCAGCCGTCAGCCCCAATGTATCGTCCAGCGGACAGCTCATCGCAGGAAACAACAACTATCCTGCCTCTGTAAATGGCGTAGGTACCGAATATCTCGAAATCCGCCAGTTAAACGTAGAGAGTGGCGAGATGTTTACCGAAGCGGACATTCAGAGTGCCGCCAAAGTCTGCATCATCGGTAAGACCATTGTGGACAATCTTTTCCCGGACGGACAGGACCCTATCGGACATATCATCCGTTTCAACCAGGTACCCCTGCGTGTAGTGGGTGTACTTAAAGCCAAAGGCTATAACTCCATGGGTATGGACCAGGACGAAATCGTACTGGCACCTTATACCACGGTAATGAAACGTATGCTTGCCGTCACATACCTGCAAGGTGTCTTCGCCTCTGCCCTCTCCGAGGATATGACGGATTATGCAACGGATGAAATCACCACCATCCTGCGCCGCAACCATAAGCTGAAAGAGAGTGATGACGACGACTTCACCATTCGCAGCCAGCAGGAACTCAGCACCATGCTGAACTCCA
>OHXK01001178.1_pt1 | contig 10200 bp, 8 predicted proteins | sample 1579921 | NCBI WGS metagenome assembly OHXK01 (sample SAMEA3882551, study PRJEB24775) | human gut metagenome | biome: human-associated habitat; feature: intestine environment; material: feces | place: Netherlands | collected 2009/2010 | reverse complement strand
GAAGAATCGCCAAGACCTCTCAAGCATTTTGCTCATATTCTAAAATGTATTCTGAAAGTCCCGTTTTCTCCTTTTTTCATCAGAACAAAGCCGCTTTTTTCTGTATTTTTTTATACATTTTCAAGATTTGTCCTTGATTTATTTCGGAAGCTTGAAAGAGCTCTTCAGCGAAACAATCCGGTTGAAAACCGGTTTGCCCGGCTCGCTGTCGCGGCAGTCCACGCAGAAGTATCCATTGCGGACGAACTGAAAGCTCTCAAATGCTTTTGCCTCTTTCAGACCCGGCTCTAAGTAACACTCTTTCAGAACGCGCAGAGAATTCGGATTTAAGTTCAGCGTTCCATCTGCATTGAGTTTGCCCTTTTCCTCGTCTACCAGATTCTCATAGAGACGTACTTCTGCTTTCAGTGCAGTCTGTGCTGCTACCCAGTGAATCGTACCTTTTACCTTTCTTGCATTGAAGCCAGAACCACTCTTCGTCTCCGGATCGTAGGTACAGTGAACAACCGTTACATTGCCGTCTGCATCTACAGATGCTTCTTTGTAATAAGACGGAACCTCATGTAAAGTGTAATATGCATAGCTTGCATTCTCATACAGTGCATCTTTTCCGGTATACGTTGTGGTGGATGTTTGTCCACGGTTGGTAACGGTGATTTCTACAGAATCCTCATCTGTCACTTTCGTGTATTTGCTCAGATCCATATCCTCTGTTACTTTTACCGGGAAGGTGATACCTGTAATATCGCTTCCGTCTGCATTCACATGGTAAGATCCGCCGGAAAGTGAGGCTGTTCTTGTTTTGTTCTTGGTTGCGGAAGTAAACGCATCTACCGGAACATCATTATGAACCTCTGCCTGATAGAACGCTGCATACGGAATATTCATTAATACATACTGGGACTGCAGAGCTTCGATGGCTGCATTCAGATGCTCGGTTGCTTCATCTACGGTTCCCTGGCTCTGTTTTTTCTCCAATGCTTCTTTTGCTTCTGCCAGTTCTGTCTGCATATTATTCCAGGAAGTTTCCGTGTAAAGATCTTTATTCAGTGCATCTGCCTTTGCAATTGCCTCTTCCAGTGCTGCTGTGCTCTCTACCGGATCAGCTCCTACAATGTTCGCTTTGGTTGCTTCAAAAGTGTAGGAAGCATCTGCATAGCCAAGTGCATGAATCGTAATCTTCCAATAACCGGTTCCATCCGTTCCCTCCGGTAAAGTGCAGCGCAGGGAATCGGTAAGGCCAAGCTGGATTCCCATTACTTTATGCATCCAGTTATCTGCTGCGAATTTTGTTCCATACGTTGCTTTTGCATTCGTATAAGTGGAATCATCACCGTAATAAGTCCAGGTTACGGTCTGCAGATTAGCAGCCAGATCGCCGTAATCTCCCGTTAAATCTACGCGAAGGAATTCTCCATAAGAACCATTGGCTTCTTTCACGGTCAGTCCTACGGTCTCAGCATCCGGAGCTGTCTTCAGCGCCTGATCTTTGATTCCGGATTCACTTCCTGTTGTTCCTGCCGAGAAGGAGAAGCTTCCATCTACATTTTTCACTGCTATCTTCAGACCGTTTGTGTTTTCTGTTACATCTGCAACCAGGCCTGTATAGCTCTGCAGTTTATTTTCAGAAAATCCACCGGAAAGTGTTCCGCCGTTTTCTACCACAACATACTTTTTGCAGAAATTTTCGTAATCATCTTCCGAAACTTTTACAGGCACATATTTCAGGCCTTTTACTTCATAATGATCAATCTGGCTTTTGTCGTAAGTTACGGTCTCGCCGTTGGTCAGAACTGCCGTGGTTGCTGCGGTATAATATGCCACATCATAGGTTGTGCCATCTTTCATGTAGATAGTCGCTGCGCACTGGAAGCTTCCTCTGTGCAGTCCATGGTTTGTGGTCGCACGGGTTACAACATCAAAAGCGCCTTTATCACTTTCTTTGCGACTGTCAGTTTCATCCGAACCAGCGTCGCTTCCTGCCGCCTGAACTCCTTCTGCTGCCCAATACTCAGCCCAGGTAAGACCTGCATATACATATTTATATGTTGTTTCTTTCTTCTCATAAGTAAAGGAAAGCGTCTTGTAACCTGTTGCAGTTACTTCGATTTCAAATTTATTTCCTTCTGCAAAAGCGGCAGCTGTCAGATCAAGCGTACCGTCTTCTTTGATCAGAATTATTTTCCGTTTTCCAGTTGCTGCATATTCTTTTCCATTTACTTTTACCGAAGTGATGTTCTTGATATAATCAGCAAAGTCATCTTCTGATGCATTCTCTGCTTTTACAAGCGCCGGAGCACTTCCTTTTTCGTTGTAAGCAGCCGGCATTGCATCTGTATACAGAGTAAAGCTCTGTGTCAGATCTGCATAAACACCTTTTTTATCATGAATCGTCAGAGTATACATTCCTTTTTTCGCATTTGCGGAATAAGAAATGGTATTTCCGTCTACTGCAAATCCATCCAGACCATCTACGGAATATTCTGCATCATAATCAGCCGGAAGTCCGGTTACGGTCATCGTTGTCTTTCCAGCGGAAAGAGAAGCGTCTTCTACGGATACACTTGCCTCAAATTTTGTTGGAACAAAAATATCATTCACTGGAATCGTGTAGATTCCTTTGCTGGTATAATAAGTAACCTTATTGATATGCTGTCCCATCATGCTCTTGTAATGTGCAGAAGAAGTCAGGCATCCATGTACCTGTGTTGTAAATCCAGTTGACCATGCCAGTTCCGTTCCGCGCCAGATATTTTCCACATGACGCATACCATAGTCATTGCCTTCTTTCGTGCTGACAATAACACCATAGATCTGATCGGTTCCAACATCAATCGTGTTCTCCAGTCCGTCGAGATCCAGCTGATAATCTCCATATTTTGATTCAGTCATAAATTCCGGAGATACATTGGTCAGTTCAATTGCAGTTCCAACTGTTTTTCCAAAAGAAAGAGAGCCATCTGCATTTACCGTTGCTTCTTTGTAGTAAGAAGGTACTTCGCTTAATACATAATATGCATAGTCTGAGTTTTCAAATAAGGCGTCTTTTCCGGTGTATGTCTGTGTAGATGTCTGACCACGGTTTGTTACTGTAATACTTACAGAATCAGAATCTGTAACTTTCTTAAATTTAGAAAGATCCACTCCTGTTACTTTTACCGGGAAGGTGATACCGTTAATCGCACTTCCATCTGCATTGGAATGATAAGAGCCGCCGGCAAGGCTTGATGTTCTTGTTTTGTTCAGTGTTGCAGAGGAAAATACATCTACCGGAACAGAGTTATTTACATCTGCAGCGTAAAATTTATCATACGGAATGTTCATCAGGACATAGGATACCTGCTCGGAAGGTGTTTCTGTCGGAGTAGCTGTTGGTGTTGCGGTAGGTGTAGCTGTCGGAGTTACAGTCGGAGTCGGAGCTTTTACAAGAGCTTTTACTGCAGTATTCAGTGTGTTTGCTGCAGTATCAACAGCCGCCTGAGACTCTTTTGCAGAAAGAGCAGCTTTTGCTGCGGTAAGTGCTGTCTGAACAGCTTTCCAGGAATCTGCAGTGTAATCAGCTTCTTTTAATGCTTCGGCAGATGCGATTGCTTTTTCAAGAGCTGCAGTGTCTACTGCTGCTGGAGTTGGGGTTGCTTTTTGGGTTGCTGCAAGAGCCGCAGTTTTTACTGCATTAGACGTTCTGGTTGCACCCGATACGATATCCCATCCTTCAATATTTTCGATAGTTGCTGCCTGTCCAAGCAATTTGGTTTTAAAGCCTTTGCTGTTTGTAGCTGCTTTTTTAAAATATGTAGCATTTTCTGTATTGTATCCAGAACCAGGTGTTACTGCAATATCAGAAAACTTACCGTCTGCAACTGTGATTTTGACATTAACGTCATATTCATCCCATGCATTCTCATCCTCATCGTCTTCTGCAGTTCTGGTAACATGAGCCGTAGACTCATAAGTGCCATCTGCCAGCACGCCACTTGTAGCATCCGCCAGTGCGGTTCCCGGGAGCAGGCTCATGGTCATGGAAGCTGCCATTACGGCTGCTAATGATTTTTTCTGAAGTTCTTTTCTTTTGATCATAACTTCCTCCTTTTTCCTTTTCCACAGTTTTGCAGGAAAAACAGGGGCAAAACTGTCCTTCATTATTATATTAGTTTTCGCTAATCAATAATTGTTTTAACTAACCGTAGATTATTCTACTAATTTTTGATCGTTTTGTCTAACTCTTAACTGATTATTTTTTCTCAAAAGAGGCACAGATTCTGCTTATTGAGTATTTTTACTATTTAATGATCCGATACTGTGAAGTTTGTGGGATGATTTTCGTTCCCACACAGAAAAAATTCCGTAGATATGGAGTTTTCACCGCGAAGAACTCTTTCGTCCCTCGCGTTTTACCGCAGAAAGAATGCGGTCCGAAAGGATTCCGATCAGCATTCCGGTGATGACTCCGGCCACGAGAAGCGCCGGCAGATAATAGAACAGTTTGCGGTTCTGCACCACGAGAGCCGCCACGCAGATCTGCGCGACATTGTGCGTCACGCCTCCTGCAATACTTACGCCGGTGATACTAAAGCCCTTGATGTGTTTCAGCAGAAGCATCACAAGAAAGCTCAAAAGCCCGCCGGCAAGGCTGTAAAGGATGGACATTCCATTTCCGAACAGATACCCCATCAGAAGAATGCGGGCGACGGAAATCATCAGGACTTCCCCTGCCGGAAGGAAAAAGAGGCCGACGACTACAACCAGATTGGCAATGCCGAGTTTGATTCCAGGAACACCGAGGTTGATCGGGATCAGTACCTCCACATAACTGAAGATCATGGCAAGTGCCATCAGCATGGCGCATAAGGCAATTTTTCTGCTTGCAGTGCGGCTGTCTCTCATAAATTCCAATTCCTTTCTTCTAAGCTGGTATTATTTTACAATCACATCCGGCGCATCGTCGGCGTCGTCCGTTGTGGATCCGTCACTTTCTACCTCCGCAACCAGCTTATGCGGCAGGCACACGATCGTCTCATTTACCCGGGAAATCGTACCCTGTCTTTTGCAGTAGCCGTCCGGGCAGTCAGCTTCTTCCATATGGACACTTCCGTTTTCGATCACCAGGACATTCGTTCCGTGACCCGTCTGAATTTTCACGGTCTGATTTTCTGCGAGTGAATACGTTCCGTAGACCTCGCCGTCCACCGTGACTTTCATGGTATTTCCATTTTCCGTTTTCGGCAGCCGAAGCGCCAGGGCAAGGATTCCAGCCAGGAGCAGAACGGCGCCTGCCAGAATCAGATCTTTTTTCTTCATATAGGTTTCCTTATTCTGAATCAGATGCCAGCCCATAACAGCAGTGTCAGCAGGAATACAGCACGGAACAGCGTAAAGAGGATTTCATTTCCGTGAAATTCCTTTACCCCGCAGCGGATATTACCTTTCGGACACGTATCAATACATTTCTGGCACTGGAAACAGTCGCCGGAGATCTCCACGTATCCATCGGATGGCAGTTCCACCGCTGACGGGCACTGTCTCGTGCAGGCGCTGCAGCCGCGGATGCAGTTTTCGCGTTTCCGGTGCAGAGTAAAGAACGGCAGGATCGGAAGCAGAGAAAAGACAGCTCCCATTGGGCACAGGAAACGGCAGAAAAAGCGCTCCTCAAAGAACATGCCGACCAGGATCAGCACCAGAAGAACAATGCCTGGAATATAAGAGGAAAGTCGGAAATTTCCCGCATGCAGCATGGAAAAGACATCCCACGGGCTTGTTCCTCTTGCTTTCTGATAAACTCCTGCAAAGCAGCAAAGAGCAATCAGAAGCAGAATGCCGTATTTGACCAGCGCCAGTTTTTTTGCCAGTTCCGGTTTGATGCGTCTGGGCTTCTTTTTACGTTTCTTACAGATTATACCATAAATTGCATGTATTGCATCCCCCAGACTTCCAAAAGCGCATGCAAAACCGCAGAAAAATCTTCCGAATACGATCGTAAATGCACAGACAAGGAGCAGAGCCGACACAAACGCGGTCATCTCAATTTTTTCACCCTGTCCAAGCTGCGTAAAAATGTATTTCACTCCGTTAAATGCAGCGGTAAATACTGACGGAAGAAACAGGAAATATAAAAGCTGGATTCCGGCACGCAGGCAGGAAACGATCTGTTTTCTCTTCTTTGCCGGTAATGTGGATAGATCTAAATTTTTCATGTTATTTCTCCGCCTTTTCTATTGCTTCCTGCGCCGCATTTCTGATACCGGTGGAGCTGAATGTTGCTCCGCTGATCGTATCAACATCGGCGGACTGTGCCTCAATAATCTTTGGAATGATCGCCTCCGCGTTTGACAGATACGCACTGTCCTCGCCGTCGGCGGATGTGATGGCAAGATCGGTAATCTGGCCGCCCTCTACGGTTACTTCAACTGCAATGGTGCCGCCGAAGCCGTCAGCTTCACCGTCATACGTACCGTCCACGTACTGCCCTTCTGCTTCTGCTGCTTCACTTGCGGCCGTATCCGCCGTGTTGGATGCAGCTGCTGCGGTCTGCAGATTTTCCTTCTGAAGCTGGGTCGTCTCAAGCTCTGCCGAGAGCCGCGCGATCTGATCCTCTTTGTCTCTTTTATCGAGTACGGTATTGTAGCCGATCAGAACAGCAGCAATGACAGCGACATTCAAAAAACGAACAATCAATTGTCTCATCTGTTTTCCCCTTTATTGCGTTACTTTCGCAGCATCCAGCGCATTCCGGCATGCCTCAAGAATGGCTTTTGAGGAGCAGGTTGCACGGGAAACGGTGTCGATGTTTTCAAGCGTTCCGGTTTCCAGAATCTGAGCGGAAACGCCTTTGATTTTGGAGGTTCCTTCGGATGCGCGGCGGATGTAGGAGACATTCTGACTGTCTCCGTCACCGGTGATGTTGCTTAACGCTACGATTTTATCGTTTTCAATTGTTACCGTCACGGAAAGCTGATAAGCGGTAAAATCTTCATCTTCATCCGGCTCGCAGACGGCAATCGCTGTGTATTCGCCGTCCTGATAGATCTTTTGTTCCGGAGTTTCCGTCGGGGTTGGTGTTGGCGTCTCAGTTGGCTCCGGGGTTTCGGTCGGGGTTGGTGTTTCCGTCGGTGTCGGAGTTACCGTTGGCGTCGGGGTTGGATTTTTCTTTTCCTCAGTTACGCGTTCTGCCTCTTTTAAAGCTTCCTTGATTGCCGCAAGAATTCCCCTGGAGCTGTACGTTGCGCCGGAAACGGTGTCGACTTCCAGTGTCTGGTTTTTCACAACGTCCTTTGCTGTCTGTTTTGCGCGTTTTAAGAATGCTTCGTCATCTTCACTCTCGGTCACGAGAATTGCCTTGATCGTCTCATCCTGAATGACAACTGCCGTTGTAATGTCTCCCAGATAGCCCTCGCCGGTTCCGTAGTAAATGCCTTCCTCGTATGGGAATTTTCCTTCCGGAATCGTTGTGGTTCCGCCGCTGCTCGTTCCGTTATCCGGAACGGTCTCGCCGTTTGTTGCCTTCTTCGCATTTTCCAGCGCCTGTTTTACTGCGTTCTGGATGCCGCGGGAGCTGTACGTTGCGCCGGATACGAGATCCACATCGGTTTTCTGTCCGTCTACGATGCGGTCTGCTACGACTTTGGCACGGTTGAAGAATGTCTCGTCATCTTCGTTTTCCAGAATCAGTACCGCTTTGATCGTCTGATCCTGCAGGGCTACCGCCACTTTGATGTCTCCCTGGAAACCGGCGGCCGTTCCGTAATAAATTCCGTCCTGATAAGGAAAACTTCCCTTGGATGCAGACGAGTTGTTATTGTTCTGGCCGTTATTCTGACTGTTGTTTCCGTTGTTTGTATTGCCCTGGCTTCCTCCGTTTGTACTGGAAGACCCGTTCACTGCAGCCTGACTTAAGGCACTCCGCACAGCTTCAATAATACCGCGGGAGCTGTATGTTGCGCCGGAGACCGTATCCACATTCGTACTCTGTGTTGAGATAATCGTCGAAATCAGAGAAGAAGCACTGGAAAGGTAGCTTGGCGTATCGCTGTTTTCCACAATAACAATCGAAGCAATTTTTCCGCCGCTGACAACAACACAGACTTTCATTGTGCCGCCAAATCCCGCTCCAGTTCCGTAATACGTTCCATCCCGGTAGGCAGCCGGCTCTTCAATTTTAGATACCGTAACTGTTCCGCCAGCAGAGGCTCCGCCGCCTGCCGCTCCTGATGCGCATGCCGGTTCTGAAGTGTCCTCCTGACCGGTCAGTGCATTTTTCACGGCTGCAAGGATACCTTTTGAACTGAAAGTTGCACCGGAAACCGTGTCCACATCCACACTCTGGGACGCGATGATACGGTCGATAACTCCCTTCGCACGGTTCAGGAAAGCTGCGTCCTCGCCGGGAGCGCTTACAATCGAGATCGACTGAATCGTTTTGTCTTTCAATACGACAGAGACTGTAATCGTACCGCCAAAACCTGTTCCGCTTCCTTCGTACGTTCCGTCCGCCAGCTCAAAGCTGCCGGAACCGACGGCTGCGACAAGTTCTGCTTCGGTATCGGTTGTCTTTTTGGTATCGTCCTTCTTTTTTGTATCATCTTTCTTTTCCGCTGCATCGGTATCCTGTTCCGGCTCCGGTGTCACCAGTGCTTCCGGTTGCTCTACGGCGTAAACCGGTGCAGTGTAGCCGTTCAGCGAAATACCGGCGCAGGCTGCTACGATAACTGCCGCGAGAGCCGGTGCAAATGCTGTCAGTTTTTTCCATTTTCCCATGGTTATGTATCACCGTCTTTCCTGATAATGTTTGTCTCGTGATCGGATGTGAAATCGTCAGCAATTCCTTCGGTTACATACAGAACGCCGTCCTCATCCTCCAGAATGGTGTCAAATTCATCGCTGTGTGCACGCCAGTATTCGGCCGCCTTGTCCTTCCCCATGATGAAAAGAGAAGTAGAAAGGCCATCCGCCAGTGTTCCGTCAGCACTTACGATCGTCACCGACACCAGACCGTTATTTGCCGGATGACCGGTCGATGGGTCGATGATGTGATGATATTTCATGCCGTCCTGTTCGAAATACCGCTCATAGCCGCCAGAAGTAATAACCGCCCGGTCGGCCGTCGAGAGAATGCCGAGATAATCATCCTCCGCTTCCGGACTCTGCACGGCAACACGCCATTTGCTGCCGTCCGTTTTCGTGCCGACAACCTGAACGTTTCCGCCGAGGTTGATGAGCCCGCTCGTCACACCGCATTCCCGGTAAATATCCGCAATTCTGCCGGATGTATAACCCTTTGCGATTCCGCCGAAGTCAATTTTCATGCCGTCCTTGGCAAAGCTGATGGATGCGCTGTCCTTGTCGTAAAGGATATCATTGGCATCGGTCAGCGGAAGGAGGCTTTCGATCGTCTCATCCGAAGGAATCGTATAATTTCCGGTTGTAAAACCCCAGGCGTCCATGATCGGATAAATTGCGATGTCGAAAACGCCGTTTGTGCTGTCATACAGATCCAGCGAGCGTTCCAGCAGATAGGTGGTATCCTCCGATAAGGTTCCGCCGCCGTTTGCATTGATCTGCGCTACTTCACTCGTCTCCTCTCCGGTCGACAGAAGTGCATCCAGCCGCTCAATCTCCTGCTGCGCCTGATCCACCGCCGTTTCTGCATTCGGACCATAGGCAGTGACCGTCATGTACGTATCCATCGCAAAAATATCCCGGCTGCTCGATGCATCTGCGGCATCGGAAGAAGCTGTGGATGATGCGGATTTCTGCGTGGAATTCTCTTCCGAAGCGTCAGAACTGCTCGAAGACTCCGAAACAGACGCCGGCTGTGTCTGACTTTCACTGCTCTCCGGCTGCGCTGCTGTCCCCGCACCGGAACATCCGCCGACCGTCATCACCATGGCAAGACAAAATGCTGCAACAATTTTCTTTTTCATAAATAAAACTCCATTTTTTCTTATGTTAGGAAATTCTAACTTTGGTATTATAACATTAACTCGTAACTTACGCTATGAATTACTTGATAAAAGTTTTTCAATTAGCGTTCTGCATCTGATAAATTTTCTCATTTTATGTACTCTAAATCAAGTGGATTTTACTGGAATTCAAGCACCGATATACAAAAAGCCCCCACAACCGCATTGCTGCGGCCGCGGGGGCTTTAGAAATAACATTTTCAGAAATTACATATGATCGTGGCAGGTACGTGCAATTACGTCC
>OHXK01001171.1_pt1 | contig 10238 bp, 8 predicted proteins | sample 1579921 | NCBI WGS metagenome assembly OHXK01 (sample SAMEA3882551, study PRJEB24775) | human gut metagenome | biome: human-associated habitat; feature: intestine environment; material: feces | place: Netherlands | collected 2009/2010 | reverse complement strand
GCAACACCACCGTCGCCCTTGGGGGCATCCGGGACGGACGTGTATGCTTTGTGGCCCACATGGACACGGTGCGCACCCGCACGGCGGCGGAGTACCGCGCCGAGATGGAAAAGGTGTTCGCCCACCGGAGGCATCCGGAAAAGCCCATCCGCTTCGAGGGCGCTGTCCTCACCAGCGTCGTCCCCCAGATCACGGGGGCGCTGGCCGAGTGCGCCCGCTACTACACCGGCAAAAAGCCGGTCATCGTTTCGCCCGACATCCGCACCGGACTGACGATGGGGGTGCCCGACCCCCACGCCGTCGGCAAAGACCGCCTCGTGGATGCGGCCTACGCGGCGGCGAACTTCCCGCTGCCGGTGGTCACGGTAGACCTCGGCACCGCCACCACCTTCAACGTGGTGGATGAGGATAAGGTCTTCCGGGGCGGCGTCATCTGCCCCGGCCTTTCCACCGGTCTGCGGGCGCTGGGGGAGAGGTGCGCCCAGCTGCCACAGGTGCATCTTTCGTCCCCAAAAAGCGCCATCGGCGTCGATACCGAGAAGTGTATGCTCTCCGGCTCGGTGCTGGGTGCGGCCGTCCTGCTGGACGGCATCACCCAGCGCATCGAGGAGGAGCTGGGCCGTCCGGTCACGCTGGTGGTCACAGGCGGTCTGGCAAAGTACGTCATCCCCCTCTGCCGCCACCCGCTCACCTACGACCCTGAGCTGCTGCTGAAGGGGCTGGCCCTCCTGTATCAGCTCAATACCCCCCAGCATGAGCACCGCCATGAGCCGCGGAACGAGGGAGAGCACCGTCGTCCCGGCCCCCGCTCGGCGGGACGCCGTCCCCACAGCGGCAGCAGCCCCCGCCGTCATGGCCGCAGCGGCCGCCGTCCCCGCCGGGACGATGAGGCCAAGGCGGGCTAAGACTGAAAAGGAGAAACCTTATGATGAAATTAGGCATTCTCGGCGCAGGCATGATCGTCCGGGAGTTCCTGCCTTGGCTCACAGGGCCGGAAAGCCCCTTCAAGGTCGAGGCCCTCTGCAGCACCGAGCGGAGCGCTGAGGAGGCGCAGGCCCTCTGCGGTCAGTACGGCGTGGCCCGCCACACCACCCGCTACGACGAACTGCTGAGCTGGGTAGACGTGGTGTATATCGCAGTACCGAATGTCCTGCACGTAAAATACACCCGTGCCGCCCTCGAGGCCGGACGCCATGTGATCGTGGAAAAGCCGATGGCCCCCACGGCGGCGCAGGCCGAAGAGCTGGCCGAGCTGGCCCGGAGCAAAAAGCTCTTCCTCTTCGAGGCCGTCACCACCCAGTATCAGGACAACTACGCCAAGCTCCGTGAGATGCTGCCCAAGGTGGGCGCTGTCACCATGGTGCAGTGCAATTTCAGCCAGTATTCCAGCCGGTATGACGATTTCTGCATCGGCAGGGTCTGGCCGTCCTTCGACCCGGCCTGTGCCGGCGGCGCGCTGATGGACCTCGGCGTCTACAACGTCAGCTATGTGGTGGGCCTTTTCGGCGCACCCAACAAAGTCCACTACGCGGCCAACATCGCCCGCGGCATCGACACCAGCGGCGTGCTGACGATGGAGTATCGTAGCTTCAAGGCCGTGAGCATCAACGCCAAGGACGGCAGCTCTCCGGCCCGGTACATCATTCAGGGCACCAAGGGCTATCTGCTCCAGAAATCCACCGCCAACTTCTGCGGCGGCGTCACCTTCCACCCCTATAAGGGCAGGGAAGAGCACTTCAACCTCAGCGCAGGCCGCCCCCGGCAGGCGGCAGAGTTCCACGCCATCGCCCGCGCCATCGAGAGCGGGGATCAGGAGCTGTGCAGCCGGATGCTGGACACCTCGGTGGCCGTCAGCCGGGTGCTGGAGACGGCCCGCCGCGACGCGGGCATCCGCTTCCCCAGCGAATTTTGATGCTATCCCCGGGAGTTCCCTGACACAACGACCGGTATATTTTAGATTCGATTCAACAAAAGACCCCGTGTAATTCACGGGCAGGTTTGCGCCGTATCCGATAGTTAAGGCGGAACGGCAGCAAGGAGGAAAACTGAATTATGAAAAACAACGATCTTCGCACCCTCACCCGGCTGGCACTGCTGGTCGCCATTGAGCTGGTCATGAAGGCCATCGGCCTCGGCAGTGTGCCCGTAGGCCCGCTTTACATGAGCTTTTTGACCCTGCCGATCGCTGTGGGTGCTATCACCATGGGCCCCGCAGCAGGTGCCATCCTCGGCGGCGTGTTCGGTGCGGTGAGCTTCTATGACGCTGTCACCGGCGCCTCTGCCATGACCGGCGCGCTGTTTCAGGTCAGCCCCGTCAACACCTTCATCCTCTGCGTGGGTATGCGTGTGCTGATGGGCGTGTGCGTCGGCCTCATCTTCAACGCCATCAAGGGCCTCGACAAGCCCGGTACCTGGAGCTACCTTATCAGCGCCATGTGCGCCCCGGCCCTTAACACCCTGTTCTTCATGGGCTACATCGTGCTGGCCTTCTACAGCTGCGATTACGTCCAGAACCTCGTGTCGGTCAAGGGCGCAGCCAACCCCCTGATGTTCGTCGTCCTGCTGGTCGGCGTGCAGGGCGTGGCCGAGTTCCTTGTGTCCGGCATTCTGGGCGGCATCGTCGCTCGTGCCGTTCGCAAGTTCCTGAAGTAACAGGCGGTGTCGGTCAGGGACGTCCGCTGATATAAAGTTTACAAGCCCCTCTCCCGGCAAAAATGCTGAGAGAGGGGCTTTTCTGTTGATTTTAGCCTACCAGTGCGGTATACTTATTCTACTTCAGTCAAAAGAAGGAGGCGGCAAAAATGCCCATCGGGCCGAGCAGACCCTTGCATCTAACGAAGCCGGAGTCCATCGATATCCGGCAGGCCGCGCGATATTTCGGCGCGCGGGGCGAGGCCGACAGCGCCACCCTCGCTCTTCTGGAACGGTGCGCTGCACCCCTTCTCGCCGCCGCCACCCCCCGGGCCGTCTGGCTTGAGGCCGATGTGGAGAGCCTCGCGCAGGTCGGCATCCTGAAGGGGGAGGACATCTTCCGCCACCTTGAGGGGTGCCGGGAGGCCCTGCTTCTGGCCGTGACCCTCGGCCCGGGCGCAGACAGCCAGATCCGCCGCGCCGGAGTGGGGGATATTGCTGCCGGTGTGGCCTCGGATGCCCTCGGTTCGGCGCTGGCCGAACAGGCCGCAGACGCCGCCGAGGCCGAGCTGCGGCAGTGGGCCGCAGGGCAGGACCGGTATCTCACGGGCCGTTTCTCGCCGGGCTATGGCGACTGGCCCATCGGGGTGCAGCCGCTGGTGGCGGCGGCGCTGGATACCGCCCGCCGAGTCGGGCTTTGCGTGACCGAAAACGACCTTATGACGCCCCGCAAGAGCGTGACCGCTCTGCTGGGGCTGAGCGACCACCCGGTGAAGGGACATCTCGCCGGGTGCGGCCACTGCGTGCTGAACACGCGGTGCGAATACAGAAAGAGGGGCAAGACCTGTGCAAGCGAATGAACTGTTTACCCAGCCCAACACCATCCTTCTGGACGGCGGTATGGGCACCATGCTGCAGGCAGCGGGCCTGAAGCTGGGCGCACGGCCCGAGGAGCTGAACATCACCGACCCGCAGCTCATCGAGAGCATCCACAGCCGCTACGCCGCCGCCGGAAGCCGCATCATCAACGCCAACACCTTCGGCGCGTCGGCCCACAAGCTGGCGGGCAGCGAGTACACGCTGGAAGAGATCATTGCGGCGGGCATCGCCAACTGCAAGCGGGCCTGCGCCCCCTACGGCGCGCTGGCGGCGCTGGACGTCGGCCCGCTGGGCGAGCTGCTGGAACCCAACGGCACGCTGGCCTTTGAGGACGCCGTGACCGAGTATGGCCGCATCGTCCGGGCCGGTGCGGCTGCCGGGGCCGACCTCGTCTTCTTCGAGACCTTCACCGACCTCTACGAGCTGAAGGCCGCCCTGCTGGCCGCGAAAGAGAACTGCACGCTGCCCATCCTCGCCAGCATGAGCTTTGAGGCAGGCGGGCGCACCTTTACCGGCTGCACCGTCGAGAGCTTCGCCGTCACGGCCCGGGGCCTCGGCGCAGATGCCGTGGGCATCAACTGCTCCCTCGGCCCGAAGGAGATCTTCCCGATGGCGAAGCGTCTGGCCGAGGCCCTGCCCGGCGATTTCCCGGTCTTCGTCAAGCCCAACGCGGGCCTGCCCCGGGCCGACGGCAGCGGCTACGACATCACCCCTCAGCTCTTTGCCATGGAGATGAAGCCCTACCGGGAGCTGAAGCTCTTCGCAGCGGGCGGCTGCTGCGGCACCACCCCCGATTTCATCCGGCTGCTGAACGGCGTCTTCGCCGACTGCAGGCCGGGCCGGGCTGCCCACGCCATGCCCTCGGTGCTCTGCTCGCCGATGGATTTCGTCACGGTGGACGGCATCACCGTGGTGGGAGAGCGCATCAACCCCACCGGCAAAAAGCGGTTCCAGCAGGCCCTCCGCGAGGGAGATATGAACTACATCCTCGAGCAGGCTGTCAGCCAGTCCGAGGCCGGTGCACAGGTGCTGGACGTCAATGTGGGCGCTCCCGGTGTGGACGAGCCTGCCGTCATGGAGCAGGTGGTCAAGGCCCTGCAGAGCGTGGTGAGCCTGCCTTTGCAGCTGGATTCCTCCCACGCCGATGCCCTCGAGCGGGGCCTGCGGGTCTATAACGGCAAGCCCATCGTCAACTCGGTGAACGGCGAGACGGAGGTGTTGGAGCGGGTCCTGCCCCTCTGCAAAAAGTACGGCGCAGCCGTGGTGGGCCTCGCCATCGATGAGCGAGGCATCCAGCCCAGCGCCGACGCCCGCTTTGCGATCGCAAAGCGGATCGTGGATGCCGCGCTGGCCCACGGCATCCCCCGGGAGGACATCTACATCGACTGCCTCACCCTCACCGCCAGCGCCCAGCAGGAGGACGTTCTGGCCACAGTGGAGGCGCTGGCCCGCTGCAAGAAGGAGCTGGGCGTCCGCACCATCCTCGGCGTGTCCAACATCAGCTTCGGCCTGCCCTGCCGCCCCTATCTGAACACCACCTTCCTCACCATGGCCATGTATGCGGGCCTCGACCTCGCCATCATGAACCCCTCCAGCGAGGAGATGATGGCGGCGGTCTACGCCTACAACGTCCTGACCAACCGGGACCGGCAGAGCATGGCCTACATTGCCCGCTATGCCGATAAAGTCCCCGCCAGCACCGCGCTGGCACAGGCCAGAACAGCGCAGGCATCCCAGACGGCAGACGCACCGGCAGAGGCGGATGCGGCTCACAGCGGCCCCTTTGCCGCCCTCATGCAGGCGGTGGAAAAGGGCCTCAAGGGCGAGGCCGCTGCCCGCACCCACACTCTGCTGGACACCACCGAGCCGCTGACGCTGGTGGACGAGGCCCTCATCCCGGCGCTGGACGTGGTGGGCGAGAAGTACGAGAAGGGCAAGCTCTTCCTGCCCCAGCTGCTGCAGGCCGCCAGCGCCGCGCAGGCCGCCTTTGAGGAGATCAAGACCGCCATCGCCAAGCGGGGTGGGGCCGGGGCCAGCAAGGGCCGCATCGTCCTCGCCACCGTCAAGGGCGATGTCCACGACATCGGAAAGAACATCGTCCGGGTCATCCTCGAGAACTACGGCTTCGAGGTCATCGACCTTGGCCGTGATGTGCCGGTGGAGACGGTGGTGGATACCGTCCGGGAGAAGGATGTCCATCTCGTGGGCCTCTCGGCCCTGATGACCACCACCCTCAAGAGCATGGAGGAGACCATCGCGGCCCTCCATGCGGCCAAGCTCGACTGCAAGGTCATGGTGGGCGGCGCTGTTCTGACGCCGGAGTATGCCGAGAAGATCGGCGCGGACTGGTACGCCAAGGACGCCAAGCAGAGCGCCGATATTGCCAAGAAATTCTTCGGAGAATCATAAGAAAACAGAAATGAGCCGGTGCAGAATGCACCGGCTCTGTTTTTGTTCGAACTACGCACGCACGTCCGTCAGAGGCATGATGCTCCCGGGCAGTGCGGCGAGGCAGGCCGGGGCGGCAGGCTCGGCCACCGACAGGGTCGTTTTGGAGACCTTCCACCACAGGCGGGAGCCGCCCGGCAGCCGGAAGATGAGGTTCCAGTCGAAGGGGTTCTCGCTGGTGGAGAGCAGCTCCACCGGCAGGGCGTTGGGAGCTTCGGCGGCACAGGGTGCGAGATCGTGGGCGCGGATGCCCACGGCAGTGCAGCCCTCCGGGACCTCAGCGGTCAGATGCAGCAGGCACTCGCAGCCTGTCAGACGGACGGTGTGGGCGTCCACCCGGGCGCAGGGCAGGATGTTTTTGCAGCCGGTGAGCCGGGCGGCGGCGGTGCTGCGGGGGTCGGCGAAGACGGCCTTGGTCGTGCCGGTGCGGAGCACCCGCCCGCTGTCCATGACGATCATGTCCCGGCACAGGCGGTAGGCCTCGTCCCGGTTGTGGGTAACGAGGAGGGCCGTGCCCTCAAAGCCTGCCAGCAGGCTCCCCACCTCGCCCTCTACCTCCTCCCGGAGGTAGCTGTCCAGTGCGCTGAACGGCTCGTCCAGCATCAGGAGGCGGGGCCGGCCCACGAGGATGCGGGCCAGCGCGGTGCGCTGCTGCTGCCCGCCGGAAAGCTCGGCGGGGCGGCGGCCTGCCAGCTCTTCCAGCCGCATGGCCCGCAGCATTTCGGCGCAGCGGGCTTTGCGGGCGGCTCTGTCTTTTTCTGCGTTCAGGCCGCAGAGGATGTTCTGCTCCACGGTCATGTTGGGGAAGAGGGCGTAGTTCTGGAACAGCAGGCCCACGCCCCGCTGCTGGGGCGGCAGGTCGATGTGCTGCTCGCTGTCGAACAGCACCCGCCCATCCAGCAGGATGCGGCCCTTGTCGGGCTTCACGATGCCCGCGATGCAGCGCAGGGTCATGCTCTTGCCGCAGCCGGAGGCGCCCAGAATGGCCGTGGCAGTGTTCCCGGCGGTGAGGTCAGAGCGGAGAGTAAAGCCATTCAGCTTTTTCTCGATGTGCACTTCCAGACTCATGGGCGTCCACCTGCTTTCTGCTTCTTTTCCAGCAGATTGACGACCAGCAGCACCACCGCCGAGATGACGATGTCCACCAGCACCCACCGCATGGCCCCCAGCTCGTCGTTGGTGCGCCAGAGCTGGTAGACGGTAGTGGCGATGGTAGCCGTCCTGCCGGGGGTGTAGCCTGCGATCATGCTGGTAGCGCCGTACTCGCCCAGCGCCCGGGCAAAGGCCAGCACCGTACCGGCCAGAATACCCTGCCGACAGCAGGGCATCCGCACCCGCCAGAAGATCCATGTGTTGGACTGTCCCAGCGTCTGGGCTGACCAGGCCAGCGTCTCATCGAAGCTCTCGAAGGCACCCCGGGCCGTGCGGTACATCAGCGGGAAGGCCACCACGATGGAGGCGAAGATGGCGCTGTACCAGTTCATGACCAGCTTGACGCCGAAATGCTCCAGAAAGAAGAGGCCCAGAGGCCGCTTTGCACCGAAGAGCAGCAGAAGAAAATAGCCCACCACGGTAGGCGGCAGCACCATCGGAAGGGTGAGGATCACGTCCAGCACGCCCTTGACGGTGCGGGGCAGTTTTGCGATATAGTAAGCGGCAAAAATGCCGAGGAAGAACACCGCCGCGCAACTGATGAGCGCGATGCGCAGGCTGTTCCAGAGGGGGTACCAATCCATATGTCTATCCTCAAATATAAGCAGGCTTGCCCTCTCCGTCATTGCTTGCGCAATGCCACCTCCCCCAAAGTGGGAGGCTTTGGCAGTCCATGCAAAGTTTGCGGTTTTGCCAAGGGCTCTCCCTTTGGGAGAGCTGGACGCGAAGCGGCCTGAGAGGGCAAGGATGCTCATAATTTACACCGCCGCAAATCCCACGCTCTCGAAGACCTGAGCGGCGGCATCGGTGCGCAGGTAGGCGAGGAAAGCCACGGCAGCGTCGGGGTGGGGAGCGGCCTTGAGGACGGCGGCGGGGTAGATGACCTGACCGCACATCTCGGCGGTGGCCTTGTCCACGGGGGTCAGACCGGCGCTGTATGCGTCGGTGCAGTAGACGACACCGGCGTCCACGCTGCCCTCGCTGATCTGGGTGGTGACTTCCTTGACGTTCGAGCCATAGGTGATGACACCGGCAGCGGCCAGAGCAGCCTCGTCGAGGCTGTAGTAAGAGAGGATCTTCTGGGTGTACTGGCCCACGGGCACGTCGCTGTTGCCCATGCAGAACAGGATGTCCTCCGCCTTCAGGTGCTCGGCCAGAGCGTCGAAGCTGTCGATGCCCTTGTCGCTGCCCTCAGGCACGCAGAGGACGACCTTGTTTTCCAGCAGGTCCACGCGGGTGGCGGAGTCCACGAAGTCCAGACCATCGGGGTTTACGTCGGCAGAGGCGGTGATGTCCAGCTGGTTCATCTGTTTCTGGCCGGCGGAGAGGAACAGGTCGCAGTCGGCACCCTCCTGGATCTGGGTCTTCAGCGTACCGGAGGAATCGAAGTTGAAGCGGAAGGTCACGCCCGGGTTCTGGGCGGAGTACGTTTCGGCGATGGCGTTCAGGGTCTCGGTCAGGGAGGCGGCGGCGAAGACGATCAGCTCGACGGATTCGCCGGAAGCCTCGGAGGACGCCGCCTCAGAAGAAGCGGCTGCGGAGGAAGCGGTGCTGGAAGCAGCGCCGCCGCAGGCGGTCAGGGCAGCAGCAGCGCCGACAGCACCGGCCACAGCAAGAAAGTTACGGCGGGAGATGAGGTTGGTTTTCATGAATTTCTCCTTTTACTTCCAGGCACACTCGCCGTCCAGCCCGGCGGCGATGCGGATGCCGTGCTCGAGGCTGGGCAGGATGTACTCGAGGTTCTCTTTTACGGCCTTGGGGCTGCCGGGCAGGTTGACGATGAGCGTCTTGCCGCGCAATACGCTGGCGGCGCGGCTCAGCATCCCGCGGGGGGTGATGGACAGGCTGTGGTACCGCATGGCTTCGGCGATGCCGGGGGCGCTGCGGTCGGCCACGGCATAGGTGGCCTCCGGGGTGATGTCCCGGGGGGAGAAGCCGGTGCCGCCGGTGGTCAGGATGAGGTTCACCTGACGGCCGTCGGCCAGCCGGATGAGCTGGGCTTTCAGGGCCTTGGCCTCGTCAGGCAGGATCATGGTCTCCTCCACCACATAGCCTGCGGCGGTGAGCATCTCCACGATGAGGGGGCCGCTCTTGTCCTCCCGCTCGCCCCGGCTGCCCTTGTCGGACAGGGTGATGACGGCGGCCCGCAGGGGCGGGTCGGCTGTCGGGGGCAGAAGGGTCACTTCGTCGCCCACATGGATCTCGCCGCCCTCCAGCACCCGGGCGAACACGCCCTCCCGGGGCATGATGCACTCGCCGGTCTGCTGCTTGATGACGCAGTCGTTGTGGCACTCCTTGCCGATCTGGGTCATCTCCAGCACGACGCTGCCGATGGAAAACCGGCTGGTGACGGGCAGATTGCGGAAGTCGAAGCCCTCGATGACCAGATTTTCGCCAAAGGCGCCGTAGTCCACCCAGATCTTCTTGCGGAACGCCTCGATCTTCTCGGCGCTCAAAAGGCTCACCTGACGGTGCCAGCTGCCGCCGTGGGCGTCACTGATGATGCCCCACTCCGGGGTCAGAACAGCGCTGGGCACCTCAGTCTTGACGGTGCCGCGCTTGGGGCTGGTGCAGATTGCCAGAAGTTTTCCCATAGATTGTTATCCTCCGATGCGATACATGCCGCGGGTCGCGGGCATGGAATTGTCTCCGAAATGATGTTCCCGGGGCTTTGCCCAGATGGTCTGCCGGATGGCCTGTAAAAGTGCGGCGTCGGTTGCACCGCTGCGCAGAAGCTCCCGCAGGTCGCAGCCCGCCTCGCTGGCGAGGCAGGGGCGCAGGAAGCCTTGGCTCGTCAGCCGCACCCGGTTGCAAGAGGCACAGAACTTGCCGTGGACGGCGGCGATGAAGCCTACGTCACCCTCCCAGCCGGGGACGGTATAGTAGACTGCCGGGCCGTCGCCGAACGCTGCGCTCTGTGCCGCAGGCAGAGGGGCGAACTCCGGCCAGCGGCGGGCAAACCGCTCCCGCAGCGCAGGCCCCGAGATGCAGGGCATGGCCGCGCCGTAGCCGATGGGCATCATCTCGATAAAGCGCACCTGCAATGGGTGCGTCTCGGCGAGGGCGGCAAGGTCTTCCAGCTCGCCCTCGTTGACGCCCGCCTGCGGCACGCAGTTCAGCTTGACGGG
>OHXK01001169.1_pt1 | contig 10242 bp, 9 predicted proteins | sample 1579921 | NCBI WGS metagenome assembly OHXK01 (sample SAMEA3882551, study PRJEB24775) | human gut metagenome | biome: human-associated habitat; feature: intestine environment; material: feces | place: Netherlands | collected 2009/2010 | reverse complement strand
AGGTCCATGCCTTTTCGAATACATGGGTCAGCGGAAGGAAGTTCATGGAAACATCCTGGTCTGTCATGAAAGGCAATCGGATATCATGAATGCGGAAAGCCTCTCTATAATTGAAATGATGGAGCATGACACCTTTCGGTTCACCGGTAGTACCGGAAGTATAAAGGATATTGGCGAGGTCATCATCTGAGGCAGCTGCTGTACGTTCTTCTACAATGGCATTGTGCTGCAACTCTTCATCCATTGCCATAAATTCATCAAAATAGATGGAAGTCATGTCGCGCGGATCTTTCACCACAGCACGGTCGAAGATGATGAGCTGCTGCAGAGACTGGCAAAATCCGAACACACTGAAAGCGGCATCGTACTGGAACTGCTCGCCTACAAACAGATAACGTATCTGTGCATCGTTGATGATATACTGTGCCTGAGCCGGTGAGCTGGTAGCATACAAAGGTATAGTCACCGCCCGGTTGGCGAATGCACCGAAATCAGTAAAGAGACATTCGGGTTTATTCTGCGAGAAGATACCGATATTCTCTTGTGGCTCTATTCCCAAAGCCACCATTGCATTGGCAGTCCGGCGTACAGTCTGTGAGAACTCTTTCCAAGAGATGGGTATCCATTGTGCAGTTTCATAGTCTCTGTATTTCAGGGCTATTTTGTCTCCATACTTCTCTGCCTGGCGGTGCACCAGAACAGACAAATGATGATAAGTCATAACTTTTGATATTGGTAAATACGGTACAAAGGTAGTGGTTTCATTTGAAACTAATCCGATATTAGCGGGTAATTATTCAATATGGGTACTCCTTTCCGTTTTTTATTCGTAAGTTTGCAGCAGGATTATTTATTTACCGAATATGATTTACGATATACCGACTTTAACTTCCGAAGCAATCGGATTGCTCAAATCACTGATAGCCATTCCTTCCTTGAGCCGCGACGAGGAGAAAGCGGCGGATTATCTGCAGAACTATATCGAAATGCAAGGCATGGCAACAGGACGTAAAGGCAACAATGTATGGTGCCTCAGCCCGATGTTCGACCTAAAGAAACCGACCTTGCTGCTGAATTCCCATATCGACACCGTAAAACCCGTCAACGGGTGGCGGAAAGATCCTTTCAAACCAACGCTGGAAAGTAATGGAAAGCTCTACGGGCTGGGCAGCAACGATGCCGGAGCCAGTGTAGTCAGCCTGCTGCAAGTATTCCTGACATTGTGCCGCACCACTCAGGCCTACAATCTGATATATCTTGCCTCGTGTGAGGAAGAAGTATCAGGCAAGGGGGGAATAGAATGCGTATTGCCGGAACTCCCTCCCATACAGTTTGCCATTGTAGGCGAGCCGACAGAGATGCAACCTGCCATTGCAGAAAAAGGATTGATGGTGCTGGACGTAACTGCTACCGGAAAATCGGGACATGCTGCCCGAAACGAGGGAGATAATGCTATATATAAGGTATTGGATGATATTGCCTGGTTTCGTGATTACCGTTTTCCAAAAGAATCTTCCCTGTTGGGTCCCGTGAAAATGAGCGTAACCATGGTAAACGCCGGTACACAGCATAACGTCATTCCCGACCGTTGTACTTTTGTCGTAGACATTCGCAGCAACGAGTGTTATAGCAATCAGGAGCTATTCGATGAAATACAGAAACACATCACGTGTGAAGCCAAAGCCCGCTCCTTCCGGCTAAGCTCTTCACACGTAGCTCCGGAGCATCCGGTAGTGCAAAAGGCTATTACCATGAAACGTACTCCTTTCGGCTCACCGACCTTGTCCGACCAGGCACTGATGCCGTTCCCTTCTCTAAAGATGGGACCAGGGAAAAGTGCCCGTTCACACACTGCCGATGAATTTATCTTTGTCAAGGAGATAGAGGAGGCGATAGGAATGTATTTGGAGTTGCTGGAAGGAGTGAAAATTTAAATTATCATTATCTGTTCAGCCACGGCTCCGGATTCAGTTTTTCCTTCTCTTTCCTCAATTGGAAATGTAGCACCGTACGACCATTGTCGGCCCCATCCGAGAAGATTTGTCCGAGGGTCTGTTTGGTGGTAACATCATCGCCCTGCTTCACCAAGGCCGATGACAAGTTGCAATAGACGGATATATAATTCCCGTGACGGACAAGGATATTGAACAGTCCGTTCAGTTTAAAGACAGCCGCCACTTTACCATTGAAGATGGCGCGGGCTTGGGCACCCGGTTTCCCTTGTATATCGATGCCTTTATTGTCCAGCTTGACATTGCGCAAACCTTCTACAGAATACTGGCCGTAATGGCTGGTAATGATATACGCTCCAGTGATGGGCATCGGCAACTTACCGCGATTATTAGCAAAATTCCCGGATAATTCACGGTCTGCCTTACTCATGGAGTAAGTATCCAAAGGCTGTGCCTTTGGCTTTGCGGACGTAGAGGCAGTCGCAGTTTTCTCACCAGCCTTTTTACGTGCGGCTGCCTCACGGCGCGCTTCTTCTGCCGCACGTTTACGCGCTTTCTCTATCTCTTCCGCTATCAGGCGGTCAATGCGTGCATTGAGCTGATTGGCTTCACGGCGTTTCTTATTCAGTTCGTTCTGCAATCCCCGCTGTTTCTTTTTCAGATTGGCCACCAACAACTTCTGTTCCTTCTCCTGCGCTTCCAGCTTGACTTTCTCCTCTTCACGTTCTTTCAGCAATCCTTCCTTGGCAGCCTTCACTTGCTGAAGCTCAGCCTTCTTACGGTTCAGCTGTTCCTGCTTTTTCAACACCTCCTCACCTTGCAGGCGCTGATAAGTGGCATATTCGCGTACATAACGCATGCGTCGATAGGTCTGTGCCAGGCTCTTGGCAGAGAAAATGAACATCAGCTTCTCTTCAATGGAACGGTTCTTATACAAATATTGGACGGACGATTCATATTTCTTCTTCTTGTCCTTTAGGTCACGTTGCAAGCGAGTCAACTGACGTCCCAATGAAGACAACTCGCGCTCTATGGATTCCACATCATTATTGATAGTCAGAATATAACGTCTGCGTTCTTCTATCTGTCCGGTCAGTGCAGCAAGACCTTTCAACTGGCTTCCCACATCCTTCTTGGTGGTTATCAACAGCGTCTCCGACTCTACTATCTGTTTCTGCAAGGCACCACGCTTGCTTTCCAGTTCCTTAATCAGCTTGTTGGACTGGGCAAAGAGCGGAGAAACCGGCAAAAGGAGGAGAAAGAAGAAAAGGAGAAGCTTCATAAGTTATAAGGGATTATCCAACAACTATCAACTATCAATTATCAACTAATCAAAGGTCCATCAGCATTTCCAGCAGTTCCTCCAGCTCCACCTCTTTATATTTCTGTGAGAGCTGGGTAGGGGCCAGTACAAAAGGCTTATCCGAGAAGTTGGAAAGTTCAATCTTTCCCTTTTCCAGAGAGGGTATCCCGAGTTCCTTGCCGGTAAGCACCTTCTTACCATTGGGTTTGGAAGCAGCATAAAGCAGTTTCTCCAAATGGGCAAAATCCGCCTTCTTGGGCAGCACATCCTTCAGTTCCTTACGTGTTGCACGGACATAACGTTTTCCCATACGGTCTACCAACAGAATCTCATCCGGGGTGACTTCCATACGTGCCACCTCCGTACGAAGTATCGGCATCAGAAAGGAAATCTGCATGCATTCTTCCTTCTTCAACTTCATCGTACCGTTCACAGTAAGGGTGGCATCTTTATGGGGTACCGTCAGCTGCACTTTGGAGGAAAGGCAGGCAGATTCTCCGGACAGAGAACTTGAGTGACGCGAAGTCTTACAACCGGCAAGCCCCACAGCCAGCAACAACAGCAAGGACAATAGGCGGCACGTCCTTGCCATATCATTCAGCAGGTTTAGTTTCATCTGATATATATTTCTTTTTTTGTATTTTCTGTTTCAACGTATCAGAGCGATTGCCCTTATCCCAGGCTTGTTTCCAGTATTTCAAGGCACCTTCCGCATCGCCAGTCATGTAATAGATATCTCCGCAATGTTCCAAGACCACGTCACTGCTATCTTTATCATTCTTTATCGCCTCATCTATGTAGAGACGCGCCTCGGCATAATTACCTTTAACAAACAATATCCATGCATATGTATCGAGATAGGTGGAATTGTTCGGCTCGGCTTTCACTGTCTTGTAGCTCATCTCTTCCGCCTTGTCTAAGTCGCGACGCTCCACGGAAAGATAATATGCGTAGTTATTCAAGGCACCGATGTTTGAAGGATTGTACACCAAAGCGGAATCATAAGCCGCATAAGCTTCCACATGCAGATTCTTGGTGTGATAAGCATCACCGATAATGGCATAAAAATCTGATACGACCTCCTTCTTTCTATCGTCCTTGACGTGTGACAAAGCCTTTTGACAGATGGCAAGAGCATCATCCGTCCGTTCCGCCTGGTTGTAGGCAATGGCCAGATAGAAATAGAACTCCAACATATCGGGATTGGACTCCACACCGGCTTCGCACAAATTCATTATTTCCTTGTAATCCTCCTGGCGCACGGCTTCCCCCAGCAATGTCATACGAGCCGCTGTGTTGGTAGGGTCTATCGCCAGAACCTGACGCAGAACCGGTCCTGCCTCCTTGTTCATTCCTTTGGAAAGAAGATATTGGGCATACAGCAAAGGTAATTGTGCCTCATCGGGCTCCTGCTCCATGATACGGTTGAAGAGCGTAATGACACGTGTGCTGTCCTTGCCTGCCTGCTCATTCTGCACGATGAACTGCCGCATCACATTCAGTTTGGTGTCCGAAGCCACTTTCTTGTTCAGTAACAGCGTGTCCAATTGCTGTTCATATAGTTCCTTCTGTCCGGTCTCTTCGTAGTAAGAAGCCAATGAGTACATGGCCATTGCATTGTCCGGCTCTTCGGCCAGCACCTTCTTGTAAATCTCATAAGCTTCCTGCTTTTTCCCGTTCTGCATATAGACATCCCCCAGTACCACCTGATAGCGCCTATCGTTGGGATACTCTTCTACCAGACTTTCTATTTCATGAAAGGCGCTCTTGTCGTCCTTCTTTTGCAGATAGATGCGGAACTTCTCCATACTGAGCTGTTCGTTCTTGCCCATCCGTTCCTCGAGCTTGTTCAGTATACCGATAACTTTGTCATACTCTTCCTGGCGGTTGTAAATCTCCAGCAAGTTGTATAGCGGGTCCAGCTTATCCGAGAAACGTACCGCCATATTTTCCAACAAGACAGCGGCTTTCTCCGTTTCGTTTTGCTGCATGTACAGATTGGCAAGTCCCTGGGCATACCAGTAATTGTCGGGAGCATTCTCCACCGCCTTTTCCAACGCGGCTTGTCCCAGCGGCACCTGCTTGAGGAACATATAATACTGGGCCATCTCATACAAAGCCGATGATGCGTTCGGGTTTATCGTCAGGCAATGTTGCAGGACATCAAAAGCTGCATCATAGTCTTTCTGGACTTTCAGACGGGCGGCCTCAAGAAAGAAGTAGTCGTAACGGCGCTGCTGTTCGGGGGTAAGCTCCTTTACGGGCGAAACATCGGCTTTCTTCGACTTCTTCCGTTTCTTCAATTCCTTCCGTGCCTTTTCAGGCCGACCGTACCCGCTCATTTTCTCCTTAGAAGCTTGAACATTGGCAGCCTGCACTCCATACGTAGTAAGGCAGAAGGCACCTATCAACAACGCAAGTATTATTTTTACTCTGATTCTCATCTATTTAATTATAAATTCTTAGCCCGTAAAAACGGAACAATATCCATTCATTTTTTACCCGTATGCCCGAAGCCACCGGCACCGCGCTCCGTCTCATCCAGCACTTCCACTTCCTGCCAAAGAGCTTGTTCGTGACGCGCTATCACCATTTGTGCAATCCTCTCCCCATCTTCGATGACGAAGGTTTCTGCAGAAAGGTTGACGAGAATAATACAAACTTCACCACGGTAATCGGCATCAATCGTTCCAGGGGAGTTCAGCACGGTAATCCCCTTCTTAATGGCCAATCCGCTACGCGGACGCACTTGCGCCTCAAATCCTTCCGGAAGAGCGATATAAAGGCCAGTAGGCACCAGACACCGCTGCATCGGAGCCAGCGAAATAGATTCATTAAGGTTTGCACGGATATCCATTCCTGCAGACAGCTCAGTGGCATAAGCCGGAAGCGGATGCTTTGATTTATTGATGATTTGTACGTTCAACATGATGTTATTTACGATTTGACGATTTACTATTTACGATTGGGGCTACTTCTATTCTTACAATTCGAGTAATTCAAGTTTCGCAATTCATCTTCCTTTTACTATAAACTTGGGCGAAAATACGGCTTTTTATACAAAATAGTGATACATTTGCAGTTAAATAATAGTAACTTCAATCGTAAATAGTAAATAGTAAATCGTCAAATCTCAAATAACATCATGATGAATTGGAATACGCTCATATCTGCCAAACGCTTCGGACTGGAAGAGTTTCACCAGGAACGCCATGAAAACCGCTCGGAATTCCAACGTGACTATGACCGCCTTGTCTTCTCTGCCCCCTTCCGCCGTCTGCAGAACAAAACCCAGGTATTCCCTCTCCCCGGTAGTGTATTTGTCCACAACCGATTGACACACAGTTTGGAAGTATCATGCGTAGGCCGCTCATTAGGCAACGATGTATCGAAAGTTCTCATTGCCCGCCACCCGGAACTGCAAGGCAGCTACCTCACCGAAATAGGCTCCATAGTTTCGGCCGCCTGCCTGGCACACGACTTGGGAAATCCTCCTTTCGGACATTCGGGAGAACGAGCTATTTCCACCTTTTTTTCCGAGGGAAAAGGAATGTCCCTGAAGGGCCAACTGACACCTGCCCAATGGGAGGACCTTACTCACTTTGAAGGGAATGCAAATGCGTTCCGTCTGCTTACCCACCAGTTTGAGGGAAGACGGCAGGGAGGATTTGTACTCACCTACTCCACCCTGGCAAGCATCGTGAAATATCCCTTTTCATCGAGTCTCGCAGGCAAGAAGTCAAAATTTGGTTTCTTCATTACAGAGGAAGAAAGTTTTCGCCGCATAGCAGAAGAACTGGGTATGGAGAAGCAGAACAATGCCCCGTTGAAATATGCCCGCCACCCGCTGGTCTACCTGGTGGAAGCCGCCGATGACATCTGCTACCAGATGATGGATATCGAGGATGCCCATAAACTGAAAATTCTGACTACACAAGAAACCAAAGAGCTACTTCTCTCTTATTTCTCGAAAGAGCGCCGAGCACACCGGCTCAAAACCATGGAGATAGTAAGCGACACCAACGAGCAAATAGCCTATCTGCGTTCCAGCGTTATCGGACTGCTTATCGGCGAGTGCGTGCAAGCCTTTGTAGACAATGAAGAAAAGATTCTGAAAGGAGAATTTGAAGGAAGCCTCATCAACCATATATCCGAAGTACCTGCCAATGCCTACAAGCACTGTGCAGACATCTCCCTGAAGAAGATTTACCGCTCACGCGACGTGCTGGACATTGAACTTGCCGGTTTCCGTATCATCAGTACCCTGCTCGAACTGATGATTGACGCCGTATGTTCTCCGGAAAAGGCATATTCGCAACTGCTCATCAATCGCGTATCGGGCCAGTACAACATAAAAGCGCCTGCACTCTATGAAAGAATACAGGCGGTATTGGATTACATCTCCGGAATGACGGATGTATTTGCACTTGATTTATACAGGAAAATAAACGGGAATAGCTTGCCAGCGGTATAACAGACGACAAGCATTCTTCCGGATAGTCCTATGACACAACCTTATTTGCTCCCGACGTAAGCTTGCACGACTCCGGTTCGCTCGCTATGAACGACTCGATGTGGCGGATGCGCTTTTCTGCCAGAATCTCGTCCACGGCAATCAGGATACCCGTTTCCTCCACATCTCCGAAACCGTAATTGATGGCTGTACCGAACATACGCATGGTAGGGCTAAGACTCATATAGGCATTCACCAACGGGGGAATATTGTACCCCGCCTTACGGATTTCACAATTCAAAATCTTATAGTCTTCCTTAAAAGAGTCTTTACAGAATAGAGCATCCAATTCATTCTCGTCCGACTCCAGAAGCAACGGTTTCATCGGAGTAATCAGGTTGTCCTTATCCGCAAAATGTTTCCGAAGGAAATAAAGAATCTTATCACGGCTCTGACGATGATAGCTGGGATACATAGTCACCTTTCCGAAGAAATACTTCACATTGGGCATGACTACGGTCAGTGCGCCCAAACCATCCCACAGATTATCCAACGCAAACAGACCTTTACTGTCTGCACGCGTAGACTGATACTCCAACGTAACGAACGAACGTCCTAACTCGATGGTCGTAGGAAGATAGTCCCTCAAAAACTTATCCGAAAAGTTAAACATATGGGCAGTTGCCAGAATAGGGGCACCATGTTCATCAAAACGCACATCCGTACCTAAGATATAACGGTATCCACCCAAAATTTCTTCTGCTTCCGGATTCCAGACAATCAACTGCTTGTACGGGTTGTCCATGATGTCATATTCATCAATATCCATAGACTTGCCCGTTCCTCCTCCCGCAGCACGGAATGCAATCTCGCGCAAACGGCCGATCTCCTTCATTGTATTCGGAGAGTCTTGGGCAGTAATGATATATATCTGATTATGACTTCTATTGGTCATGCGCAGACGCTTTTCCTCAGTCAACTCCGCTTTCAACAGCTCCTTGCTTATCGGTGCAATAACATCTTCCATATTTTTCTGTTAGTAGTTCTTCTTTAATATAAATACGGTCTCTCTACAATTTATATACAATATCCTTCACATATTGCGCCCATCCGGCCGGGCTTTTCGATTTGTCGAAAGTTTGCCAGGGGATAGGCTTCCCTATGGTGATGGTAAATGTTTTATGACGATTCTTCAGCATTTCATCTGCCAGGTAAAGCATGGCGATATTGAACTTGATACCCAATATCTTACAAAGATTGGCAAGATTATAAAAGAAGTTGGAATTCCGCCCCTCGAAGTGGATAGGAACGACATCACGGTGGGCTTCGACACTCTTCACGATAAAGGTCTTTTTCCAATCCAAGTCACGGATGACCCCATTCTGCCTACGCGAACAAAGCCCTGCGGGAAACATGATGAGCTGATTGTCCGAAGCAAATCCCGCCTCCACCATTCTCGGGAAGTCTTTGGCCTGCTTTCCCGTCTTATTGATGGGGATACAGAGCGGTGCCAGTCCGTGCAGGTTCATCAGCAGGTCGTTGACCATATATTTCACCTTGCCGCCATAAAAGGAGCCCAGGACATAACCCAACGCCACTCCGTCCTGCCCACCCAGGGGATGGTTGGATACAAAAGTATAAAGCCCTTCTTTAGGCAGATTCTCCTCCCCCTTTACCACAATATTGGCATCAAGGAACTCCAGACAAGCTTTCAGAAAATCCACACCGACTTTATCTTTCGACTCCCGCAAAAAGACATTCAATTCCTCTTGATGAACGATATGCTTCAAATAAGAAACCACGAACTTGGGGATATACTTAGACTGCTTCGGAGCCTTTTCCCGAAGTATCTTGTCTATGTCAATCAAAAATAAAGAGTCGTCAGCCATTCTTCTTTTGATGAAATGAATGCGCAAAATTAACTCATCTTTTTAATTAATCGCAAAAAAATGACAGAAAACTGCACCCGAAATCTATCAAATAGCACCTAAAAACTGTCAATTGATAGTTTTTCCCCTAAAGTGTGTTTGAAATCCGTCTGCCTGAAAGAGAAAACTTCCGTAAACTTGCAATATCAAGATTAACGAAAAAAAACATAGCACATATGAACAATATAACATTTAAAAAAGACCTGCTCGGAGTTCAAGACGATTTATTGCGTTTTGCATACAAACTTACTTCCGACCGTGAAGAAGCCAACGACCTCTTGCAGGAAACATCCCTGAAAGCTCTGGATAACGAATAGAAGTATACGCCCGATACTAATTTCAAAGGATGGATATACACCATCATGCGCAATATCTTCATCAACAATTACCGCAAAGTGGTGCGTGACCAGACTTTCGTGGATACCACGGACAATCTCTATCACCTGAACCTGCCGCGCGACGCCGCTTTTGAAAGCACAGAAAGCGCATATGACCTGAAAGAGATGCACCGCATTGTCAACGCCCTTCCACGGGAGTACAAGATTCCCTTCTCCATGCATGTCTCCGGCTTCAAATACCGCGAAATTGCAGAGAAGCTAGGGTTGC
>OHXK01001157.1_pt1 | contig 10291 bp, 7 predicted proteins | sample 1579921 | NCBI WGS metagenome assembly OHXK01 (sample SAMEA3882551, study PRJEB24775) | human gut metagenome | biome: human-associated habitat; feature: intestine environment; material: feces | place: Netherlands | collected 2009/2010 | reverse complement strand
AAGCCGTTGACGGTAGTCACTACGTCCACGCCCGGATCCTACCTGATGATTTTCTCAATCCGCGCGGCGGTGTCTGCCGTGACGTTCAGGGATGTATTATCCGGCAGTTCCACGCCGCCGAACAGGTAGCCCTGGTCTTCGTCTGGCAGGAAGCCGTTGGGGATTTTCTTGGCTACGGGGACAATCGCGTAGGCGATCAGAGCCAGCAGCGGAATGGAGATGATGAGCTTGCGGGTCAGGAAGTGGCACACTTTGGTGTAGCCGCTGGCCGTGGCGTCATAACTGCGGTTGAAAACGCGGTAGAAAAATTTCAGCGGGCCGCCCTTGGTCGGGTCCTTGGGTTTGAGCAGAATGGCGGACAGCGCCGGGGAGAGCGTCAGCGCGTTGAACGCGGAAATGAGCATGGAAATGGCGATGGTCACGGCAAACTGCTGGAAGAGCGTGCCTGTAATGCCCGGCAGCAGCAGGGAGGGCAGGAACACCGCCGCCAGCACCAGGGCGATGGCGATGACGGGGCCGGATACTTCCTCCATGGCGGCGAAGGCCGCCTGGCGGGGCGTGAGGCCGCGTTCCATGTGGGATTCCACGGCTTCCACCACCACAATGGCGTCATCCACCACCGTACCAATCACCAATACCAGCGCAAACAGCGTAATCAGATTGATACTGAATCCGGCAACGGACATGAAAGCAAACGTACCAATCAGTGAAACAACGATACCTACCAGCGGAATCAGCGTAGAGCGGATGTCTTGCAAAAAGACATAAACCACCAGGATAACCAGGATAATAGCCTCAATCAGCGTTTTCACCACTTCGTGGATAGAGGCGAAGAGGAAATCGTTGCTGGACATCATCTGGGTAAGCTCCACGCCTTTCGGCAAGTCCTTGCGTGCTTCTTCAAGGAGCCGGTCAATCTGCCGGTTCACTTCCGTGGCATTGGAGCCCGCGGTCTGGAACACCATGCAGGAGATACCGGGATGTCCATCCATGGTACCTTTGTAGGCATAACTGTCCTTACCCAGCTCTATATCGGCGATGTCCTTCAGTTTCAGCACCTCGCCGTCTTCGGTAGAACGGATGACGATGTCGCCGAACTCCTCAGGAGTAATGAGGCGTCCCGTATATTTCATGGTATATTGATACGTCTCATCCGAGTTCTCACCAAACGACCCGGTGGCCGATTCGATATTCTGCTCTGCCAGCACAGCCGTCACATCCGAAGGTATCAGCTTGTACTGCGCCATGACATCCGGTTTCATCCAGATACGCATGCTGTAGTCACCACCCATAATCATCATATCGCCCACACCGGAGATACGGAGAATCTGCGGCTTCAGATTGATACTGATATAGTTGGCAAGAAAGTTCTCGTCATAGCTGTCATCAGGGCTATATAAAGAGAACATCTGTAAGATACTGGTCTGCCGCTTGCTGGTGGTGACACCCACCTGGGTTACTTCGGCAGGAAGCTGCCCCGTAGCTTTGGACACACGGTTCTGCACATTGACCGCCGCCATGTCCGGGTCTGTACCCTGCTTGAAGTAAACAGTAATGGAAACCGACCCTGCATTGCTGGCGGTAGAAGTCATGTAAGTCATGTCCTCCACACCGTTGATGGCCTCTTCCAACGGAGCGATAACACTTTTCTGAAGGGTTTCCGCACTGGCACCATAGTAAGTGGTGCTCACCATGATGGTGGGCGGCGCAATGTCGGGATATTGCTCAACGGGCAAGGTGAACAATCCGATGATGCCCAGAATGACAATCGTAATGGAGATGACTGCCGAAAAAACGGGGCGTTCTATAAAAGTTCTGAGGTTCATATTCTATCGGTTAAAAATTATCATTCATTCGTTTTGGGTTGGACGGAGGTACCTTCACGCAGCAAACCCACGCCTTCGGCCACAATTGTGTCCCCCACTTTCAAGCCACTCTCTACGATATATTCCTGACCTCCATTCACACGGGTCACTTGCACGGGAACTGATTGCGCCTTGCCGTCAACTACCTTATATACATAGACCTTGTCCTGTACTTCGTAAGTGGCACTCTGGGGAACAACGATGCAGTTCTCTTTCCGTACCGGGATGATGACGTTGCCCGAACCGCCACTGGTCAGCAATCCCTCTTTATTGGGGAACACGGCACGCAGACTGACTGTACCCGTAGAGGTATCAATTACACCACTGATAGTTTCTATCTTACCTTCTTGCGGATAGACAGAACGGTCATTGAGCTGTAATTCGATAGAGTCCATCTCTGCCAGCGCCTTATCCTTGGAGCCGTAGCGGCGGGTGAGGTCAAGCAACTGATTCTCTGTCATGGAGAAATAGACATACATATTAGAATTATCGGATACGGTCGTCAGTGGTTTGGGCAAACTGGCGCTGACCAACGTCCCCACCCTATAAGGGAGCGTACCTACCATTCCATCTGCCGGACTCTTCACTTCTGTATAAGAGAGGTTATTGGCGGCATTCACCTGCTGCGCCTCGGCTTGGGCCAACTGGGCTTTCGCTGTCAGCAGGCTGTTGTAGGAAGTCTTTAAGTCAAACTCGGAAATCACCTTCTGGGCATAAAGCTCCTTCTTGCTGTCATATGTCAGTTGCGAAGTGGCCACGCCGGCACGGGCAGCTTCCACATAGGCTTCTGCTGTGCGCAAGGCTGCCAGATAGGGCACCTGGTCGATAATAAACAAGACTTGCCCCCGACGCACGGTCTGTCCTTCCTCCACACAAAGTTTGGTGAGTGTACCGGACACCTGCGGATAGATGTCAATGTCCTGCCGTCCGCGGATGGCTGCGGAATAAATTGTCTGCAGTTCTTTGTCGGTAGTCGAAATAGTCATCACCTGATATTCCGACTGGGGTTGCACGACAGGCGCGCTGCCGCAGGCTGCCAGTGTTGCACTACAGATGACGGTCATCATCTGTTTCATCATACTCTTTTTTGTTATCATACTTTTTATCTTAAAAAAATAATACGTCGGCTTTCTCTTTCATTTTTTAAGCCGGCAGCAAAGGTATGCCGTTTTTGAACAACCATTTGTTTCATTGAAGGTACACGACTGTTCATTTTCGGAACATGCCATTTAACAATCCAAAAAGAACTCGTACCTTTGTAACCGCAAATCATAAGCAATCTAACATATGAACCCATTACTGACTACCAAACAAGAAACGTTCAGAGCCGGAACAGACAAGCTGGAATTCTTCCGGGAACGTCTTCTGAAAATGAACAATGGAGCACTGATGTTCTGCACCCGTGGAGAAGCAAATATCACAATAGATTTAAGAAAATATCATATTGTACCCAATACGCACATTACGCTGCTTCCAAGTTCCATTATTTCACTGACAAGTGCGAGTAAAGATTTCCTGGTGGACTTCTTTGCCTATTCCGAGACAATGTTCAAGACGGCATGTTTCCGTTTAGAGCCGCCCTTCATACATTTTATAAAGGAGAATGCATGCTATACGCATACCGAAGACGAACCGGTTCGTGCTATCACAGGACTCATCACGGCAAGCAATGCCATCTACCGCGATTCTGAAAATCTGTATCGCGAAGCCATTGCACAAAACCTGCTGCAAATTTTCTTCCTCGACACCTACGACAAGGTTCAACGTTACTTTACGGAAGAGCAAATCAATGGCAGTAACCGGAAAGAAGAATTGTTCAAAAAGTTCATAAATCTGGTACATACGTACTGTACTACCCAGCGGGATGTCGCTTTTTATGCTGACCAACTCTGCATTTCGACCCGCTACCTATCTGCCATCACCAAACAAGTGGCAGAAGATTCTGCCAAAGAAATCATTGACGAAAACCTGATATTGGAACTGAAAATGGCACTGCAATCCACCGGCATGTCACTGAAAGAGATTGCCGACAAATATCGTTTTCCCGACCAGTCTTTCTTCGGACGATATTTCAAGAAACACACGGGAATGTCACCCAAGGAGTACAGAGCAAAGAAGAACTGAGGTATGAGCATGCATTTATCCCCTTCTCCTCTGCCTCTTTAGTATTTTTTTAGTATATTTGTCAGACACTAATTTAATCAGTTCAATACCATGAGAAAACTTACACACATGCTCCTTGCAGGCACTCTCATCCTGGCCTGCTCTTCATGCGGAGTAGAAACAACAGCCAACTATCAAGTCATTCCCCTGCCCCAGGAGGTTGCCTTGAGTCAGGAATCCCCCTTCAACCTGAATGACGGTACCATCATCGCCTACCCCGAACACAATGAACTTTTGAAACGCAATGCCGAGTTTTTGGCCGAATACATCAGCCAGTCCACCGGCCACACCCTCCAGACAGAAGCCCTTGCCCCGGGGAGCGAAGCGCCCAAAGGCGCCATCACATTGGGACTGGATCCGGCCATCGGCAACCGGGAAGGCTATGTGCTGACCGTCAAAGCCGACCGGGTGACCCTAAACGGACAGACCGAGAACGGGGTGTTCTACGGTATACAAACCCTGCGTAAATCAATCCCCGCCGAAACCATTACGGTGAGCGTCACCGAATCGGACGGCATCGACCTGGATGAACCCCGCTTCAGCTACCGGGGCATGCACCTCGATGTGGGCCGCCACTTCTTTCCCATTGAGTTCGTAAAAAAATACATAGACTTGCTGGCACTTCACAATATGAATACCTTCCACTGGCACCTCACCGAAGACCAAGGCTGGAGAATAGAAATAAAGAAGTATCCCAAGCTGACGGAAATTGGCGCCTGGCGCGACCGTACCGTTATCGGCCGGAACACCGAAGAGTATGACAACACCCGGTATGGCGGTTTCTATACGCAGGAGCAAGCCAAAGAAATCGTAAAATATGCCGGGGAGCGCTATATCACGGTCATCCCCGAAGTAGACCTGCCCGGACACATGCTTGCCGCACTGGCCGCCTATCCCGAAATGGGATGTACCGGTGGACCGTATGAAGTGTGCCCACGTTGGGGCGTATTCGAAGATGTGCTGTGCATCGGCAACGAAAAGTCCATGCAGTTCCTCGAAGATGTCATGGCCGAAATCATTGACATATTCCCTTCCAAATACATCCACATCGGCGGTGACGAAGCTCCCCGCACCCGTTGGGAAAAGTGTCCCAAATGCCAGGCACGTATCAGAACCGAAAAATTGAAAGCCGACAAGAACCATACTGCCGAAGACCGTCTGCAGAGCTATTGTATGACACGTATCGAAAAGCTCCTCAATAGTAAAGGACGCCAGATTATCGGCTGGGATGAGATTCTGGAAGGCGACGTCGCCCCCAACGCAACTGTTATGTCATGGCGTGGCTCGGCAGGAGGAATCAAGGCGGCCCAACTGGGACACGACGTGATAATGACACCCAATGACTATTGCTACTTTGATTATTACCAAAGTGAGGATACCCGGCACGAACCATTTGCCATCGGAGGCTTTGTCCCATTGGAGAAAGTATACAGTCTGAATCCTACCGCCTCACTGACCGAAGAACAAGCCAAGCACATACTCGGCACACAAGCCAACCTTTGGACAGAATACATCCCGACCAGCGAACAGGTAGAGTATATGGTTCTCCCCCGTATGGCCGCCCTTGCCGAAGTACAATGGACACAACTGGAAAAGAAAGATTATACAAACTTCACTACCCGACTGGCCGGACTCATCGGCCTCTACCGGAGAGACGGGCTCAACTACCGGGAACCCTTCCGACAGCAGGCAGACTCCACAGCGACCGAGAAGAAGTAATCAGAACTGGAAATAGATAAACGGCTGTATCTCCGAACTTTTCATCTGAATGACCAGATAGATTACAGCAAGCATCAGTACCGCCTTTCCCAACAAGGGGAGGCGGATTACTGTTTTTGTGCAAGCACGTTCCCAACTGTCGGGCACAAAATGCAGCAGATAGCCCAATGCCATCAGTGCAAACACTTCCCAATAACCCTCTACCAGCTGCGGGAAGAGTTGCGGACGGAAAGTAGTGAATATCTGCTTCAGCATATCCATTGATGTGGAGAACTCCGCATTACGGAAGAATATCCAGCAGAAACAAACAAAATGGAAAGTGACAAGCACTCCGAAGAAGCGGTGGATGCCATGGCTCTCCGTCCCCTTCTTACGCCCGGTAAGCGTCATCCAGAACTTATGGGCTGCAAGCGCAACGCCATGCATCATTCCCCAAAGTACAAAATTCCACGAAGCGCCATGCCACAAGCCGCCCAGGAACATGGTAATGATGAGATTGGCATATTGGCGAATTTTCCCCTTCCGGTTGCCTCCCAAAGAAATATAAAGGTAATCGCGCAACCAGCTGGAAAGCGAAATATGCCACCGCCTCCAAAATTCCGTAATGGAAGCGGACTTATAAGGGGAATCGAAATTGATATTGAAATGGAAGCCCAGCAACAAGGCAATGCCGATAGCCATATCACTGTAACCGGAGAAGTCGCAATAAATCTGCAAGGCATAGCCATAAACACCTATCAGATTCTCCACCCCCGAATAAAGAGTAGGATTATCAAAAATACGCTCTACAAAGTTAACGCTGATATAGTCCGATATAACCGCTTTCTTGAAGAGCCCACTCACGATGAGGAAGATTCCACGTCCGAACATCTCATTGGAGACAAACAGCGGGCGGCGGATTTGCGGAATGAAATCACGGGCACGTACAATAGGACCCGCCACCAACTGGGGAAAGAAAGAAACATAAAAAGCATAATCCAACAAACTGGTCAGAGGCGTTATCTGGCGACGGTACACATCTATCGTATAGCTCAACGACTGAAAAGTGAAAAAAGAGATGCCCACAGGAAGGAAAATATCCATTGTCGTGAACGTGCCTCCCGTCAGCGAGGCAAAAGTTTCGCCCAGAAAATTGGTGTACTTGAAGTAACACAACAATCCCAAATTGATGAACAGACTCAACACAACCCATGCCTTACGTAGCCAGGGAATAGCCTCGCGTGCCATCAAGCGTGCAATGAAAAAGTCACAGACCGTCACCAGTCCAAGCAGGAAGAAATAAGTGCCACTACTTTTATAATAGAAGTAATAGGAAAACAAGGTGACAAACAGCAAACGCGCCGTCGTCCGGCGTTGCAACAACAGATAAACCAATATAAAAGCGACAAACAGCCAGAGGAAAATACCACTGCTGAATATCATCGGGGCTTGCGGGTCATAAGTGAAGACATCGCGCAAACGGTCCAAGTCTATATTCAATCCGGATAAAAATTCGTCAATATTCCACATAATCGTTATAAGCTTTTAACAAGGCCTGGTAGAACAGCTCGCCTTGCAGGCGGTAACCGTCCGGCAAATAGTGTACATGGTCCGGACGCATCAATCCGGCTTCCTGCCAGTTGAGGCAGGCACGGTGGGTACCGCCAAGTATTTCGTACATGTCCCATACCGCCAATCCGTTTTCATCGGCATAGCAGCGGATAGTCTGCACGGCAACGGCAGTACGCGGATTAATCTTATAGGTCCGACGACGGCGACGCTGCCGGAAACTCTCGTAAGAGCCCGGAGGAGTGGTCATCAACATCGGTACATTCGGCAGTTTCTCGCGAAGCATGCGTACAAGGTCGTCCATCTGGCGATAGTGCAGCATTGTATTGTAACGGCGGTTATGGCTTTCGTTCGTCCCGAAGGAAAGAATAAGCAGGTCGGGATGCAGAGCCGCAATATCAGCAATACGGTCCGGACGGGTGAAAGTAGTACAAAATGCACCGTTGATACCTACATCGGTATAAGAGACTGCCCCGAAAGTGTCCTGCATCAACGCACCGGTGGTACGGGGGAAGATATGGCCGCGTATATGGCTGTCGCCCACATGTACGATGCGAAGCGTATCAGCGGAAGCGCCCAGCCGAGACAGACGCAACTTCTCCCAGAAAGGATTAAGAATACCCAGACTGTCGGTAAGTACATTCTCCTTCATTTGCCGGAATGCGGCGGGAAAAGTTATCAAAGGGACAGACACCGTATCCGTACGTTGGGAATAGAGGCAGAGAGTATCACAATCCGCTCCACCGGCATGACACGAAAGGCTGCCTGGCAGTATGTCCTGTGCATGGAGCGGCCGTATCGCCGCAATCAGCACCAGCACCGCGCAGCAAATCGTACATCGTAAATCGTACAATCGTGAATCCTCCTTATGGCTCCTCTTCATAGTAGGCCCTCCTTCTGTCATACTGTTCCTTGCCATAAATCAAAGACTCATAAAGTAATCCCGCAAGATGCTTTCCACCACGGAAGTTGATGTGCGTATAATCATAATTGGCCAATGACGGCTTGGCATGCACCATGTCTGCCATACTGCCTTCCCCACCCATAGCCTCGAACATGTTCCAGAAAGCGACAGCCTCATCCGCCGCCAAATTCTGTTGATAACGAACCAGATTCTTGATGCCAGGCATGGTACGCAGCTCCCCTTCTTCGGTCTTATAGTCCCTATCGCCCACGCTGACTATGAGGATGGCTGCTTGCGGAAAGGCCTCCTTGAGATGCTGCACCGTTGTCTGCATGCCGGCAATGTACTTGTCGTAATTCCGTCCGCGCTCTGTAGCCACATTCAGTCCGTACTGCAGGATTATCAAATCGTAAGGACGCTGTTCATTGAACTCACGCATCATCCACACGGGAACAGAGCGGAGGGAAAGGCCGGAGCTGCCACGCAGTGAGAAGTTATCCAGCACAATGCCGGAAGTACCGTCCATGGCAAGGCCATAAAACAAGGTGGAGTCCGCACTTTCCACCGTCCAACGGACAGAACCGATATTTCCCTCTACCGTCATCTCCTGCAAATCATCAATCGGCTCAAAAGTCTCGGTAGTTGCTTCGCCACGATTGACGCGGACAGAAAGGGTGGTTGTGCCACGGTTATAGAAAAAAATACTGGCACGCTGGCAAGTATCCAGACGGGAGGCATAGTTCTTCTGCCCCCGCAGTTCCACATAAGCACCGGTATTCGGAATAAAGTAATGTCCGGAGACTCCCAGCTTGCTACGGTCAAAGAACACGGAGTCCATGACAGAATGACTCTGCCATCCGCTGAAGGAATGACGCACTGTAGGACGGAAGCCACTGGTCATGGACGTAATGGTGACAAAACCTACTCCGCAACCGCCATATTTCTGCTGAAGCATCTCGCGTAAATCAGCCGTCAGAATATCCGCTTCGATAAAGGAGTCGCCGAAGTAGGCGATACGAACCGGACGGGGTGCTTTGGCAAGCTCGTCGAGCGCCTGATAGAACCGCGTCATGCCACGCATGGTAGAATCGCTGTAATCTTCAATGCACGTCATGCCCGCACGGCAGGTGTCCACAAAGGCGGGCTTCACCTTCGGGGGCGGAGGCAGCAGGCTGTCCGGCTCACTCACCGGCTTGGAAGGACGACGCACGTCCCCCAAGATATCCACACGCCTCAGCACACGGCCACCCATCGTAATACTTGGCAACAGATGCATCAGCAACAATGCACCCCATACGATAAACGCCAACAGACCCGTATATTTCAATGAATTCTTTTCCATACCTAATGTGGCCGCAAAGATATAGATATAGGTTGAAAAAATCTCTCCGGACAAAAAAGAATTATCCCCAAAGAAACAAGATTTTTTCTCCGGGGATAACGGTTATAGACAGAGCAGACCCGATTAAATGGTCTGTTCGATATTCCAAACAAAAGCACGGAGTCCGAGTTGCTCGGTCTCCTTGTCCATCCGGTGGAGCGCTTCGAGCAACGGAGCCACCTTAGTCTCATCTATGATAGTGATGATGGCGGAACACATACTGGGCCAGGCATGGCTGCCATAGTGCGGTTCCCCCGTCTTACTGCCACGCCCCTGTACTTGCTGCCAATAGCTGAAGCCGCGGCAGTTGTGGCGGTCAAGCAATGCCATGATACGTTCAAAGAACGCTTGGTCGAATGTTATAAATACTGATTTCACGCTATATAATGTTTAGTGATTAATGTTTAATGATTAACGGATAATGATTAATCATTGTTTACGTGGTTTCGTCATCTTCTCCTTATGCAACTGGTAATAATCATTCAGCTCACGGTCTTTCTTAATCTTCTTACGCGTGCGGCGGATACCAACACCTGCAAACGAGCAATAGAGTACGGGGACAAGAATCAATGTCAGAATGGTAGATACCGTCAGACCGCCAATTACGGCAACACCCAACGGACGCCACATCTCGGCACCTTCACCCTGCCCTACAGCCATCGGCACCATACCGAGGATAGTGGTCAGTGTAGTCATTAATACCGGACGCAA
>OHXK01001150.1_pt1 | contig 10344 bp, 10 predicted proteins | sample 1579921 | NCBI WGS metagenome assembly OHXK01 (sample SAMEA3882551, study PRJEB24775) | human gut metagenome | biome: human-associated habitat; feature: intestine environment; material: feces | place: Netherlands | collected 2009/2010 | reverse complement strand
GAGCGCAACCATAAACTGGGACTGGTCTTTGAATTTGCTGTAGGAAAGGGAAAGCTGTTAGTTTGCATGACCGATCTGCGAGCCATTGCAGGGACACCTGAAGGCAATCAGTTTCGTACATCCTTGCTTCGATATATGAAGTCTGATGCTTTTCACCCTACCGAACAGTTGGCCTGGAAAGAACTGGACGCACTCTTCCATACCGATATCAATCAAAGACAGATTATTGGGGTGAAGAATGAGTCGGATTATACAGTAGGAGGGGAATAGAACGAAGAGTTCTGAAACAAAATGTTCGCAATTTAGTGAACATTTTGTTTTAAATGTCTATCTTTGCAACGAACAAACTACTGCTTATGTTAGTTACATTTGATAAAGAATATCTCAAGGAACTCTATGTTTCCGGTAAATGTAGTGATAAGAAACATCGTTTTCAGCCGGATGTGATAAAACGATATAAAAGGTGTATTGATACACTGATTGCATCGAAGAATGCTGAATCCTTATAGAAGCACAACTCTTTGAATTATGAGATTTTGGTGGGAGACAAGGAAGGGCTTTCTTCAATACGGGTAACTTCAAAATACCGCATAGAGTTTACTGTGAGAGTTGTAGCAGATGCTGAAACGATCATAAGTATATGTAATGTTATAGAATTGTCTAACCATTATAAATAAGTAGAGTATGACTATGCTTGCAAATGAACTCACTCCGTTTTGCCCTACGCATCCCGGTGAAATATTAAAAGACGAAGTTGAATACCGGAAGATTTCTCAACGCGCCTTGGCACGTCAGATGGGAATTTCGTATTCACAATTGAATGAGGTGCTGAACGGTAAGCGCCCGGTTAATACGGAACTTGCTTTGCTTTTTGAAGCAGCTTTGGGGCTTGATCCTGAAATGTTGCTCAATATGCAGACGCGATATAATATGCAGGTGGCGCGTGCCGATCAGCGCACGCAAGATCGCTGGAATGAAGTACGTAAGTTGTGTGCATCGTTCCTTTGATGCACACAACTGTATTATCTGTTATCAGAAGATTTATTCCACATACAGTACCAACCCTTTCAGGTATTCTCCTTCGGGGTGGTAAATACTTACCGGATGGTCAGCCGGTTGCGTCAGTTGGTGCAGAATACGCACACTGCGACCTGACATTGCGGCAGCCGTAAAGACCGCCGTGCGGAAGTTTTCTTTGCTGACAGCTTGTGAGCAGGAGAAGGTGAATAGAATGCCGCCCGGTTTGATCTTTTCGAAAGCTTTCACATTCAGCTTGCGGTAACCTTGCAGCGCATTGCGCAGGGCATCGCGATGTTTGGCAAATGCGGGTGGATCCAGAACTATCAGGTCGTACTGGTCGCCCATACGATCCAGGTATTTGAAAGCATCTTCGGCAAAAGCGGCATGGCGGGTGTCACCGGGGAAATTCAGTTCTACATTCTTGTTCGTGAGGTCAATAGCCTTGGCGGAACTGTCTACAGAATGTACCAGTTCGGCATTACCACGCATACCATAAACAGAGAAGCCACCGGTATAACAGAACATATTCAGCACAGAACGTCCGTTAGCATAGCGTTCCAGCAGTGCGCGGTTCTCGCGTTGATCCACGAAGAAGCCCGTCTTTTGTCCTTTCAGCCAGTCGATATGGAATTTTAAGCCATATTCCATTGCCACATTATCTGTGCTACCACCTTTCAGGAAGCCATTCTCAGGGTAGAGGTCGGCTTTGAAGGGGAGAGTCGTTTCTGATTTATAATAGATATTCTCTATTTTATCACCCATCACTTCACTCAGGGCATTGGCTATTTCCATGCGGTCGAGGTGCATACCGGCAGAGTGTGCTTGCATTACGGCCGTGCGGGCATAAATATCAATGATCAAGCCGGGAAGGTTATCTCCCTCGCCATGTACCAGTCTGTAAGTGTTGTTAGTCGGATTTTCAGCAATACCAATGCTGCGACGCATCTCATAGGCAATACTGAGTTTGCGTTTCCAAAAATCAGAATCAATAGCTTCATCCTGATGAAAAGAAAGCACGCGCACGGCGATGCTGCCTATTTGGAAATGTCCCTTGGCTATGAATTCCTTCTTGGAAGTGTAGATTTCAACTACTTCACCTTCTTCGGGTTCACCGTCGAAATGAGCGATGGCACCTGAAAATACCCAGGGATGGAAACGTTTTAATGACTCTTCTTTGCCGGATTTGAGATATACTTTGTACATGCGATTAGTGATTAGCGATTATGGGTTAGTGATTAATGATTCTTGGTTGGTAAGCGGTTCATCCGGTTCCAATTCATAGTCACCGGTAACTTTTAATTCCTGTAATCGGTTGTATATGTTGAGGCATGCCCATGCATCGGTGGCTGCATACTGCTTTTGAGGTTCGGTCAGATGCTCAGCTTCCCAGTTGGAGAGACGTTGTGATTTGGATATTTTCTCACCGAACAGGATACCATAGATTTTTTGCAGACTCTTGTCCTGTATGCCGAACATACGGACATATTCTTGCAACTCGATGCAGGAATGTTGTTCAAAAGGAGCGCGCTTGTGCAGCATCATAAAGTCGTCACGCAACGAAAGGCCGACTTTGGTAACTGACGGACTTTCCAGCAATGAAATAATCGGAAGCGTCAGGCCGGTAAGGTTCAGGCGGAAAAGGAAGCAGTCTTCTTCAGAGGATACTTGCAATAAGGCTACCTTATGTGATTGCCCTTTGGTGAATGACGGGCGGGTTTCGCTGTCAATTCCCAACAGAGAATACTTCTTAAGGTAAGTCACTGCTTTTTCCGCTTCCCAGGGGGTTTGTACAAGATGTATTCGTCCCGGAAAGAGTACTTTGGGCATCTCTTTGATATCTTCCTTTTTAATCGTTTTTTTAATAACCATAATTTAAGTCTTTAGTCGTGATGGTGATGTCCATGACAGTGGCAATCATCATCATCGCAGTCATCTTCTTCCGGTTCGTCTTCTTCAGACTGGCGGTATTTTACGTCGTGCAATGCGCGAAGTGTGTTTACAAGGGTTTGCCCCCAGTATTCTTTGAACTGTTCCTGACAGATAGCCAGGGAGTCGTTCATTGTTTCGTTCAATCCCAACTGGAAGACGAAAATGAAATCTTTGATGGCCTGGTAAATATCTGCCAGGTCTTCGGAAATATTCTTCTTGATGGGCTGGTCGCTATAAACCATATCTTGTATGAACACGTCCAGATAGTCATCTTTTTCAGCAAGAATCCCAGCAAGGTTGATGCGGAGCACTTCATACGTTTCTTCCGTTACGTAGCTTTCAGGAGCGTCGTCGCCTATTATTTCTGTTTCGGGCAACATGGCCGCCTTGAGGTAGAGCAACGGAAGTATCTTTAATGAGGTATCGACAAATGTGTCACGTTTCATCGTTTCCGCCTGCTCCAGGAATTTGCAGAATTCAGCAGCTACGGTGACGAATTCCACTACATTACGGTCGAATATCACTTGGCTTTCTTTTTTCATATATACTCGGTTTGAAACGCAAAGATAGTGTAAACCGAGTGCAGTAGCAAATTTATTTGCATTTTACTGAAATGCCGTTTCATTTATTATTACGTGATATTCCGTTCCCCGGTTTCTTCTCCGGCTACTGATTCCAAGTTTGCGAAGTGCACGCCCGAAGTACGCGACTTTGCTGATGGCTAATCGGTCTTTGGTCTTTTTCTGGAGAAAAGAAAGTATTTCCATCGGTGTCATCCACGTTCCTTCGTCTTCTGTTTGTGCCGCCTGGAAGTGGCATAGGAAGAGTTGTTCCAATGGAGTAGGTTGTTCAAACTCTTGATTGCTCTGCTTCAGAATGGCTTCGTCGGTGTCGTCCAGCCAGTAGCGTTCACCTTGCGAAATGGCAGTCATGGCCTGGGCATAGAGTTGGCGGTAGTTGATGGTGACGTTGGTGTTGATGGGACCGGTTACTTCGATACAGATGAAGCGGCGACTGCCGCTGGGATCGGTCAGCAAGTCTTTTTGATTGCTGGTGCCTATGAAGGAGGCGTAGCGGCGTATTTCCTGAATGGCGGTTCCATAAGGTTTCCGCAGGTTGGCTACGGGTTTTTGCAACAGGTGTTTCAGGAAACCTTGCTGGCTGACGCTGATCTGTCGAACTCGTCGATGTTGATCAGAAAGAAACGTCCCAGGCTTCGTTCGGCATCCTGTTTGCTTTTGAAGTCGATGCTGTCTGTGTAGCCGAAACGCAGTTCCGGTGGTAAAAGAATGCGGCAAAACGTGGATTTTCGATACCCTTGGGCGCCTACCAGTAGGGGCGATGTACTGTTGCCATGCTGCCGGTCAAGTCCACGCCAATGAGCCGTCATACTGAGGAACCAACGGTAGAATAATTCCCGCCAATGCGGATTTTCGCAGGGAACGAGGTCGGCCAGGGCACGGATGCGGTCTTTTCCATCCCAGCGCCCGGTGTCGTTGAGGTATTCTTCTACCGGATTATGGAGGGGGATATAGTCGGAAGTAAGGTAGCGTGCTATGTCGCGGTCCCATACCCGGATACCTTCTTTTAGGGCATTGAGCGCTATGCTGCTTCGTATCCGTTGGTCGGCGGGGCGGAATTGGAAGTGTATGGAGTCGCGCTGGCGGTATTCCAGCTCGCCCAACACGGTGTTGTAGCGGAATTCGTAGCGGCGGTTCATGAACTCTTCCAGGCGGAAGGCTGTGTCCTGTTCGGCGGTCATGCTGTTGCGGGTGCCGAAACCTTTACATTCACGGTAAATATTATGTATGGCGGCACGTATTACGGGCTCGTCCGCTTCGCGATAATAATGCATCAGGGTTTGCCGGACTACCTCTTCCTCGGGGATGCCTGCTTTGTAACAGTGCTCGGCAAGTCGTGTCAGCAACGGGCGTAGGTCGTCACCCCGCTTCCAGTTTGTCAGTCCGTCGAATGAACGGTTTAGTGCCGCTTCAAAGAGCATGGAAAAGGTGTCCGATGAACTATAACCGGGCTGCATACGCAATAGGGGATTGGTTTCCGCTTGCTTTTGTTCTTTGAAGGTGGTTTCGCCGGGTATGGCAAAGGGCTGTTCCAGGCAGAAGGTGGTGGCGGCAGGGTTGTAGTAAGGTTGCTCGTCCAGCGTCATGCGGCAACTTTGGTTGAGCGACGGTTCCTTCAGGGTGATGGAGTAGGGCAACAGAGGTTGGTAACAGTTCACTGCGAGGCGGTAGGCGTGGGCATGAAACAGGGCCATTTCACTTTCGCGCTTGGGCAGTGAGCCGTCGGGCAGGGCGAAGAGTACCCATATTTTGACGCTACGTCCGCTGCTTCCGCAGAAGGCGGCAAAAGTCTGGGGTAATAGGGAGACTTGCTGTTTTATTTGTTCCACTTCGGTGCTACCTGTCAGGTGGTTGATTTCAATCTGCACCAGTCCGTTGTAAATCTTCACCCGATGTTCTCCGTCTTTGGTGCGGGCATATTCCACGGCAGGGTAGATGCGAGGCAACTTGTCTATGTTCTGGTAGTGATTATTGGTTTCTTGCAGTATGGGGATGAGATGGCGCAGGGCTGATACATGCGCTGCTTTGTTCTCTTTCTTTATTTTTGCTATCAAGTTTTCAGCTTCAAGGGTACTGAAAGATTCTTTACCGGTTTCACGGTCGGTGCGTATAAGGGTTAGTTTCATCGTGGTTATTTTTAGTTACTGTTTTCAAAAGACGGCGCAAGTTACGGCAAAAAGCCGGGGACACAAAGTCTTTCTTTATTTTTTATGTCTCTTACAAAAATACGGTTTCTTTTTTATCTGCAAACTACTTCTCTCCATTTATATTCTTCCATCTTCATCCTTCGCTTCATTCATTAAATACAAGGATGCAGAAGTACAGAAAAATAGATGAGTATAAACGCAGAAAACTTAGTTTCTTTGTATACAAACCTGTAGTATTAAATATTCTCTAGCTCTTTCTTTATTAAAACATCACCCTTTCCTTGCTTTTGCATTGCTTTTTCTTTATCTTTGCATTTGATATTTTGGCTTGTCCACAGCTGTGAATCGCGTGCTTCACAATCGTGAAGCAGCAACACCACAGTTGTGAAGCACAAGATTCACAGCTGTGGGCAAGCCAAAAACATTGCTTGCCAATGAAAGAAACATAGGCAGTTAGCGAAAGAAACATAAGAGATTAACATAAGCAATCCCTGCTCTGAATATCACTGAAAGCGGGGAATGCAATAACAAAAGAACAATGGCGATATTATTTGATTGGTACGAGAATCCAAAAAACAAAGAGCGTCAGAACGAAGAACTGACCCTGCATCCGCGCATCCGGCTGAACGGCTCCACGGACACTGCCGCGTTGCGAAGGTTCATACAGGAATATTGTTCGCTGACCGAAACGGATGTTTCGGCCGTGCTCGATGCTCTGTCGCACTTCATGGGACGGGAATTGGGTGAAGGACGCCAGGTGCACCTGGATGGCATCGGCTATTTTCGCCCTACGCTGACCTGCACTGAACCGGTGAAGGTGGATACCAAACGGAAAAGCACCAAGGTAAAGCTGAAAAGCATCACCTTTCGTCCCGACATGGCACTGCGAAGCGAGGTAGGCAACATTAAAGTCCTGCCACTGAAACAACGGAATGTGTTGCAAAAGCCACTGACTCCGGAAGAAATTGACAAACGGCTGGAGAAATTCTTCACTACGCACGACTTTATGACGAAAGGCGACTTCTATTCTCTCACCGGAATGACGAGAACTACAGCCACCCGGCATATTAGGCGTCTTTGTGATGAAGGAAAACTGGAAAATAAAGGGTTGCAGAAACAACCGATTTATGTGCAGAAAAAGGCGTAATAGGAAGATTATTAGCGGAATATGCGTGTTTGTATGGAGTGTAGGCAAATTGCTTGCACTTTATTTATATTTGCTGCCACCACCGCTGTGTTGCCGATGAATAGGGAGATGCGAAGCATGAGTGCAAGCGTGCAAGTAAAAGTGCATATAAACTTTTTGTACGATGCACCTGGCTGATGCCTCTCTCCATTCAGAGAATCTTTAGAAGACTAAGGTTATAAAGAGAGCAATATTTTTATTACTTTTGCACCAATCTATCATTCATTTACTAAGGAATTCTATTTCATGGCTAAGAAAAATTCTACAAAAGATACAGAACAATCCCTTTCCCTGTTTGGTAAAATAAGGGCGATCTTCAAAAATGAAACCATTCACTTTGTTATTGGCTTGGTACTGGTCATTTTCTCTGTGTACTTGCTACTGGCCTTTTCTTCGTTTTTCTTTACGGGAGCGGCGGATCAAAGTATCATTGATTCGGGTAATGCACAGGAATTGGCTTCTACCAATAATGGGGTGAAGAATTATGCCGGTTCGCGCGGCGCTCAATTGGCAAGTTATCTGATAAATGACTGCTTCGGTATTTCCTCTTTCTTCATCCTTGTATTCCTTGCAGTGGCGGGGTTGAAATTGATGCGTGTACGGGTGGTTCGCCTCTGGAAGTGGTTTATCGGTTGTTCGTTGTTGTTGGTTTGGTTCTCTGTCTTCTTCGGCTTTGCCTTTGTGGAGCAGTATAAAGACTCTTTCCTGTATCTGGGCGGTATGCACGGATATAATGTCAGCAACTGGTTGGTATCGCAGGTAGGTGTTCCGGGCGTTTGGATGATTCTGTTGGTGACTGCTATCTGCTTCCTTATCTACCTCAGCGCACGTACAGTTATCTGGTTGCGCAGATTGTTCAGCCTTAGCTTCCTGAAGCGCAAACAGAAAGAGGAAGAAGAGAAAGGAGAAACACCGGAAGAATTTACAGACTCCTGGACGGCAAAAGGCAAGAAAAAGCCGGTTTCTGTTCCTGATGTGGCAGATATAAAAGAAGAAGAGGCTCCCGTTGAAATTCCCGAACCTATAAAAGAACCGGAAAATGAAATTACATTGGATTTGGGTGGCGTTACGGAAACACAGCCTGCCAAGGTATCGGGTGAAGAAGTGTCTATGACTATTGAAACGCCTGTTCCTGACCCTGTACCTCCTTTCCATGAAAAAGCGGCGGAACCCGTATTCGAAATAGAAGCTACTGAAAATGATGACGAATATAAAGGTCCGGAAAAGGAACCCTATAATCCCCGTCTAGATCTGGAAAACTATCGTTATCCTACTGTCGACCTGATGAAGCATTATGATAATGCCGAGCCTACTATCGACATGGCGGAGCAGAATGCCAATAAAGATAAGATTATAAATACACTGCGCAGTTTCGGTATTGAAATCAGTACGATAAAGGCGACGGTGGGACCTACGGTGACGCTGTATGAAATTACTCCCGAGCAAGGGGTTCGTATTTCCAAGATTCGTGGTTTGGAAGATGATATCGCTCTCAGCCTTTCGGCATTGGGTATTCGTATCATTGCGCCGATTCCGGGAAAAGGAACAATCGGTATTGAAGTACCGAACTCCAATCCGAAGATTGTTTCCGGACAGAGTATCATCGGTAGTAAGAAGTTCCAGGAGTCTACTTATGACTTGCCGGTAGCTTTGGGCAAGACGATTACCAATGAGGTTTTCATGGTTGATTTGTGCAAGATGCCGCATATGCTGGTGGCCGGTGCCACCGGCCAGGGTAAATCTGTCGGACTGAATGCCATCATCACTTCTTTGCTTTATAAGAAGCATCCGGCTGAACTGAAGTTTGTGCTGGTAGACCCTAAGAAAGTTGAATTCAGTATCTATTCGGTGATTGAACATCACTTCCTTGCCAAACTGCCCGATGGGGAAGATGCTATCATTACGGATGTAACCAAGGTAGTGCAGACGCTGAATTCTATCTGTGTGGAAATGGATACCCGTTACGACTTATTGAAAGCCGCGCATGTGCGCAATATTAAGGAGTATAATGAGAAGTTTATTAATCGTCAGCTGAATCCTGAAAAGGGACATAAGTTTATGCCTTACATTGTGGTGGTGATTGACGAGTTCGGTGACTTGATTATGACGGCGGGCAAAGAGGTAGAGCTGCCTATTGCCCGTATCGCTCAGTTGGCGCGTGCGGTGGGTATCCACATGATTATCGCTACGCAGCGTCCGACAACGAATATCATTACCGGTACAATCAAGGCGAACTTCCCGGCTCGTGTTGCTTTCCGTGTATCTGCCATGATAGACTCGCGTACTATTCTCGACCGTCCCGGAGCTAATCAGCTGATCGGACGTGGTGATATGTTGTTCCTGCAAGGGGCAGATCCTGTACGTGTGCAATGTGCCTTTATCGATACACCGGAGGTAGCGGAGATTACTAAGTTTATTGCCAAGCAACAAGGGTATCCTACCGCATTCTATTTGCCGGAGTATGTAGGTGAAGATGGTGGCGGAAACGATTTGGGAGATGTGGATATGGGACGTCTGGATCCATTGTTCGAAGATGCTGCCCGCCTGATTGTCATCCATCAGCAAGGTTCTACATCGTTGATCCAACGCAAGTTCGCTATCGGTTATAACCGTGCCGGGCGATTGATGGACCAATTGGAAAAAGCCGGTATTGTGGGACCTGCACAAGGCAGCAAAGCGCGCGAGGTGCTTTGTGTCGATGACAATGACCTGCAAATGCGCCTGAACAATTTACTATAAATCGTGTTAAACTAATGATGAAGAATCTTCTTTTTGTTTATATCTGCCTGTTCGGTCTGGCATTACCGCTTTCGGCACAGAAACTGGATGCCCAAGATATATTGGACCGTACAGCTACTGCCTTCCGTCAGGCGGGAGGTATTCAAGCGGATTTTACGGTTCAGACGTATGCGAAAGGTGTTTTGCAGGGGAGTTCTGTCGGGACTATCCGTCTGAAAGGAGAAAAGTTCCTGTTGGATGCCGACGGGGTGAAAACCTGGTTTGATGGTCGTACGCAATGGAGCTATCTCACTAACAGTGACGAAGTGAACGTTTCCGAACCTACTCCTGAAGAGTTGCAAAGTATCAATCCTTATGCCCTGCTGTCTATTTACAAGCAAGGGTATCACATGAAATTGGGCAAAACTGATGTTTATGGAGGTAAACCTGCTTATGAGGTGATATTAACTGCTTCTGATAGAAAGAAGGATTTGCAGTGCGTTATTATTTATGTAACGAAAGACACCTTTCAACCTTTATGTATCAGCATGACGCAAAAGGGTGGAAATAGCGTGGCTATTCGTATTACATCTTATAAAGCGGGAGAATCATACAACGATCATCTTTTCACTTTTGACAAGAAGGCGTATCCGACTGCTGAAGTGATTGATCTGAGATAGATAATAACTAAATATATAAATAACGATTATGGAAACAGAAAAAGTAAAATGTCTGATTGTCGGTTCGGGTCCTGCCGGCTATA
>OHXK01001139.1_pt1 | contig 10419 bp, 7 predicted proteins | sample 1579921 | NCBI WGS metagenome assembly OHXK01 (sample SAMEA3882551, study PRJEB24775) | human gut metagenome | biome: human-associated habitat; feature: intestine environment; material: feces | place: Netherlands | collected 2009/2010 | reverse complement strand
CATACAATGAAACGGCATAATCCGGCAGAGGTGATGGAGAATGACGATCTGACGACCATGCAGAAGCATGTGCTGAAATTTATCCTTCTGGAAACCATGCACAGAGATCTCTATCAGAAAGATATTGAAGAGGAATTCCAGATCAGGAAACCTACAGTGACAGGGATCCTGAAGCTGATGGAGAAGAACGGTTACATTTACAGAGAGAGTGCGAAACAGGATGCACGCCTGAAACAGATCATTCCCACAGAGAAAGCAGAGAAGATCCGTCCTGCAATCTTAAAGAGTATTGAAGAAGGCGAAGCCAAAATGCTCCGGGGAATTCCGAAGGAGGATGTGGAACTGTGCAAACAGGTTCTCTGGCAGATGTATGAAAACCGGAAAAAATCCTGCGATAGCAGGAATGATTTTTAACAGAAATAACGAGACATAAGGAGGACATTGACAAAGATGAATAAGAAACTTTTACGTTCAGTCCGGGAATACAAGAAGCAGTCTGTACTGGCTCCGATCCTTGTAATCCTGGAAGTACTGATGGAAGTTCTGATTCCTCTGGAGATGGCGAAGATTATCGACGTAGGTATTGCAAACGGAGATATGAGCTATATCATCCAGCGTGGAGTCATCCTTGTTGCAATGGCAATGCTTTCCCTGTTCTTCGGCGTACAGGCCGGAAATATGGCGGCAGTTGCAGCAGCAGGATATGCGAAGAATTTACGACACGATATTTTTTATAAGGTGCAGGATTTTTCCTTTAAAAATATCGACCACTTTTCAACATCAGGTCTGGTCACACGACTGACCACTGATATCACAAATGTACAGCAGGCATACATGATGAGTATTCGCCTTCTTGCCAGGGCACCGTTTATGATCATCCTGTCATGGATTATGACACTGACGATCAACAAACCGATCGCAGTGCTTTTCCTGATAGTTGTTCCTGTCCTTGGCGGTACACTGATCTTTATTGCGAAAAAGGCACATCCGCATTTCATCAAGGTCTTTGATGAATATGACAACCTGAACAATTCCGTTCAGGAGAATGTAAATGCCTCACGTGTAGTTAAGGCTTTCGTAAGAGAGGACTATGAGATTGAGAAATTCCATGGAATTTCCAGATATGTTTATAATCTGTTTACTAAAGCAGAGAAAATCGTTGCATGGAACTCACCGGTTATGATGTTTGTCATGTATACTGTAATCATTATCATTGTTGCAATTGGCGGAAGAGGTATTGTTCTCGGTGGCATGGAAACCGGTGAGCTGACAAGTATCATTGTCTACGCACTTCAGATTCTCATGTCCCTGAACATGGTAACTTTCGTGTTTGTTATGATCATGATAGCAGAAGCATCCACAGACCGTATTGTAGAGGTTCTGGATGAAGTTCCTGAGATGCAGGATAAAGCTGATGCAGTAAAGAATGTGGCAGATGGTTCCATTGACTTTAATCATGTAGATTTCAGCTATGCAGGAGAGGGAGGAAATCTTTCCCTGAAGGATGTAAATCTTCATATTAAATCCGGTCAGACAGTAGGTATCATCGGCGGAACCGGAAGTGCAAAGTCTACCCTGGTGCAGCTGATCCCCAGACTCTATGATGTCACAAAGGGTAATGTCCAGGTGGGAGGCGTGGATGTACGCAACTACAATCTGGAAGTACTTCGTGACCAGGTTTCCATGGTACTTCAAAAAAATGTGCTGTTCTCAGGAAGCATCTATGACAATATTCGCTGGGGTGATGAACATGCCAGTGAGGAAGAAGTTCGGAGGGTCTGTAAGCTGGCCCAGGCAGATGGATTCGTCAGTGAGTTCCCGGATGGCTACGATACAATGATCGTTCAGGGCGGTAACAACGTATCCGGCGGTCAGAAGCAGCGTCTGTGTATTGCAAGGGCTCTTCTCAAGAAACCGAAGATCCTGATCCTGGATGACTCTACCAGTGCAGTAGATACAAGAACAGATGCCCTGATACGTAAGGCTTTCCGCGAGGAGATCCCGAACACAACAAAGATTATTATCGCACAGCGAGTTTCTTCTATTGAAGATGCAGACCAGATCATCGTATTAGATGATGGAAAGATCATGGGTGTTGGAACATCCGAAGAATTATTAAAGACAAATGATATTTACAGAGAAGTATATGAATCACAGGTCAAAGGAGGCGGAGACGATGAATAAGAAGAAAAAATTAGATCAGAACACCATCCAAACTGCCAAAAGACTTCTGAAATATATGACAGGAACCCATAAGATACAGTTTATCATCGTATTTATCTGCATCTTTATCAGTTCCGCAGCAAGTATTGCAGTATCCCTGTCCCTGAAATTTCTACTGGATGACTTTATCATCCCGCTGATCGGACAGACAGATCCGAACTTTGCAGAACTCTATAAGGCACTTGCAGTCCTTGGCTGTATTTTTGCACTTGGTGTGATTGCCACATTTATTTATACCCGAATGATGGTTTATATCGGTCAGGGTGTGCTTAAAAGTGTCCGTGATGATATGTTCGAGCATATGCAGACTCTTCCAATCCGCTATTTCGACCAGAATACAAACGGATCTGTCATGAGCCTCTATACTAACGATACAGATACCCTGCGTCAGATGATCAGCCAGGCGATCCCGAAGGCGCTGATGGCGCTGTTTACGATCGTGGTTACCTTTATTTCCATGTTACTGTTAAGTCCGCTGCTTACAATTCTGGCAGTTGTGATTATTTTTATTATGCTGAAGGTTACCAGTAAGATTGGTTCCAACAGTGGCAAATATTTCATCCGTCAGCAGGTATCTCTGGCAGATGTGACCGGTTTCGTGGAAGAACGAATGAATGGTCAGCGTGTGGTAAAAGTTTTCAACCACGAAGATAAATCAAAAGAAGAATTCGACAAACTCAACGAAGCACTCTTCGAGAGTTCTGCAAACGCCAATAAATACGGAAACATGATGGGACCTGTGATCGGTAACATCGGTAACCTGCAGTTCGTACTGACAGCAGTACTTGGGGGACTTCTCTCTGTAACAGGTGTGGGCGGCATCACCCTCGGTGTTATGGCTTCCTATTTACAGTTCACCAAGAGCTTTACCCAGCCATTCATGCAGGTGGCACAGCAGTTTAATGCCATTGTTATGGCACTTGCAGGTGCAGAACGTATCTTCAGGCTCATTGACGAGAAGCCGGAAGAGGATGAAGGTTACGTAGAACTTGTTAATGCAAGAAAGGATGCCAACGGCAATATCACAGAATGCAAAGAGAGAACAGGCATGTGGGCATGGAAACATCCACATTCTGCAGATGGTTCCGTTACTTATACAGAACTGACAGGAGATGTCCGATTCGAAGATGTTACATTCGGATATAACCCGGACAAAGTTATTCTGAAAGACATCAGCCTCTTCGCCAAGCCGGGACAGAAACTTGCTTTCGTAGGTTCCACAGGTGCAGGAAAGACAACGATCACAAATCTGATCAACCGTTTCTATGATATTCAGGAAGGTAAAATCCGTTACGATGGAATCAACATTACCAAGATTAAGAAGGATGACCTGAGACGTTCTCTGGGAATCGTACTTCAGGATACTCACCTGTTTACAGGAACTATTAAAGAAAACATCCGCTACGGTAAACTGGATGCTACAGATGAGGAAGTATACGAGGCAGCAAGACTGGCTCATGCAGACCAGTTTATCAAAATGCTTCCAAAAGGATATGATACCATGTTAAGCGGAGACGGTGAGGAACTGTCCCAGGGACAGCGCCAGCTTCTCTCCATTGCAAGAGCAGCAGTAGCCAATCCGCCTGTACTGATCCTGGATGAAGCAACCTCAAGTATTGATACCCGTACAGAGAGTATTGTACAAAAAGGTATGGATAACCTGATGAAAGGCCGTACTGTATTTGTGATCGCCCATCGACTTTCAACCATCAGAAACAGCGATGCCATCATCGTACTGGATCATGGAAAGATCATTGAAAGAGGCGACCATGAAGATCTCATTAAGTTAAAAGGAACTTATTATCAGCTTTATACCGGTAAGCTGGAATTGTCATAAGGAACTATCAGAAAGACTGCAATTATTTCAGAACATGAATAATTGTGGTCTTTCTTTGCAGGCGTTGCGTTTTCTGCGTTATAATGCTATGATCGTACAGGTATGTGGATCACAGATGATGAAGTTCTGGTTTACGGATAAAAAAGAAAAATTATGCAGCAGCAAGGGAGAGATATACGATGGTAAAGATAGATCTGATCACTGGTTTTCTTGGTTCAGGGAAGACGACGTTTATCAGGAAGTATGCGCAGTATCTGATGGATGCTGGTAATAATATTGGGATTCTGGAGAATGATTACGGGGCTGTGAATGTGGATATGATGTTGCTTCAGGATCTGATGGGAGAGAACTGTGAGCTGGAGATGATCTCAGGAGGGTGTGATAAGGACTGCCACAGGAGGAGATTTAAGACGAAACTGATTGCTATGGGTATGTGCGGTTATGACCGTGTGATCGTGGAGCCGTCTGGGATTTTTGATGTGGATGAGTTCTTTGATATTCTTCATGAGGAGCCGTTAAACCGTTGGTATCAGATTGGGAATGTGATTGCAATTGTGGATTCTAAGCTGGAGCGTGATCTGTCAGAGGAGGCGGATTTCATTCTGGCTTCTGAGGTGGCAGATGCCGGATGCATTGTGATGAGCAAGAGCCAGGACGCATCACCCGAGGAAATCCAGGGTACGATTAAGCATGTGAATCAGGCGTTGGAGAAGGTTCATTGCAGCAGGAGATTTCATTGTGAAATGAATGGTGTGGATACTGCTAATGTTATCCACAAGAATTGGGATGAGATGTCGAAAGAGGACTTTGACCGGATTGCATCCTGTGGATATGTGATGGCAAGCTACAGGAAACCGGAGTTTGAGGCAGAGGGTGCCTTTACTTCTCTGTACTTTATGAATGTGAAGATGACTGAGAAGGAGCTGCGGGAAGCAGCTGAGAAGATTCTGTCTGATCCTGAATGTGGGCGTGTGTTCCGAATGAAGGGATTTATGAGAGTAGACAGTGACAGCGAAGACGGTTCTGGACTATCTGCATGGGCAGAGTGCGATAGACGGCAGTGGATTGAATTAAATGCTACGAAGAATGAAATTACAATCCGACCGCTTCATGTAGGACAGGAGGTCCTGATCGTGATTGGAGAAGAACTGCATGAGGAGAAAATTAAATCCTATCTGAAAATCTGAGATTTGAACGCAGGTCGCGAAGTGACTGCGTTCATGAGCAAGTAGCGAAGCGGATTGCGAGTTACTGTTCACACACCACTATCCCGCGAGGTGTTTTGGCATGAATATGCCAAAATCCCGAGACATACAAGCCAAAATTCCATTGCCGCAGGCAATCTGGAATGAATTTTGGCTACGTTACTGTGAACGGAGTGAACAGTAACTAAATATTCTCCGGACAGGAAAAGGCAGTAAATAATAAGGCAATAAATAGCAAGGAGGACATCACAAATGGCAAAACGTGGAGGATTCCCGGGAATGGGTATGCCGGGAAATATGAATAATCTTATGAAACAGGCGCAGAAAATGCAGCGCCAGATGGAAGAGAACCAGAAAGCTCTGGAAGAGAAAGAATTTACGGCTACTGCAGGAGGCGGAGCTGTAGAGGTAACTATCTCCGGTAAGAGAGAGGTGACAAAAGTAAAGCTTCAGGAGGAAGTTGTAGATCCGGATGACATCGAAATGCTGGAAGATCTCATCGTTGCAGCTACAAACGAAGCACTTCGCAAAGTGGAAGAAGAATCTACAGCTGTTATGTCTAAACTGACAGGTGGTCTGGGCGGACTTGGCGGAGGTCTTCCATTCTGATGGAATACTACAGCAGTCATATCAATAAGCTGATCGAGCAGCTTTCCCATCTTCCGGGAATCGGTGCGAAATCAGCACAGAGACTGGCATTTCACATCATGAATATGCCAAAGGATCAGGTAGAGCAGCTTACCTCTTCCATTACCGGTGCCAGAGAGAATGTACAGTATTGCAAGTGCTGCTGTACTCTGACAGACAGAGAGATCTGTCCCATCTGCAGCAATGATAAGCGTGATCATTCAGTGATCATGGTGGTAGAGAATACAAGAGATCTTGCAGCTTATGAAAAAACAGGCAAGTTTGATGGCGTTTATCATGTTCTTCATGGTGCAATCTCTCCAATGCTTGGAATCGGGCCGGATGATATCAAACTGAAAGAACTCATGCAGCGTCTGGCAAAGGATGAGGTAAAGGAAGTGATTATTGCTACCAATTCCAGTCTGGAGGGGGAAACAACGGCAATGTATATCAGTAAGCTGATCAAACCTACCGGGATCAAAGTCAGCAGGATCGCAAGCGGAGTTCCGGTAGGAGGAGATCTGGAATATATTGACGAAGTGACTCTTTTACGTGCTCTTGAGGGGCGTGTGGAGCTTTAAGGTTACTGTTCTGACAAAAGATCATCGGAAAAGGAGGCATCACTTTGTCTAAAAAGAAAGCAACTTCTTCTGATGTGGCAAAGAGGGCAGGAGTCTCCCAGGCAACTGTTTCCATGGTCCTGAATAAGAAATATAATGTTTCTTTTTCCAGAGAAACAGTGGAGAAGGTAGAGCAGGCAGCCAGAGAACTAGGCTATCATCTTCCCGGACGAAAGAACAGAAAAGAAAGCCGGAAAGAGAAGCTGATCGTTGTTTTTTGCCCTACGCTTACAAGCCCGTATTATGTATTGCTTCTGCAGGGAATTGAGGCAGTGGCGAACAAACAGGGATATGGTGTCTTTATCTGTAATACACAGAGAGATCCCCGTCTGGAGGAGAAGTATCTGCGCATGATGGGTACAATAGAGCCGCTTGGCATTATCTACTGCTGTAATCCAAATCCGGATTTTCAGCAGCAGGTAGAGGAACTGGCGCAGACAATCCCACTGGTTATCATCAGTAATAAAGAGAAAACTACAACTATAGATGCCATTAATCAGGATAATACAGTTGTGGGAAGGATGATGGCAAGACATCTGCTTGATCTGGGGCACAGAGATGTAGCGTTTATCACTCCGCCCCTGACAAGGAGACAATGGCAGAGAACAAAACGTGTAAATGGTTTTGTGAAAGAGTTTGAGAAAGAAGGCCTGAAGGATCATGTGATCATTAAGGCTGCGGATGAAGCTATCGATATGCAGATCCCACGGATGGATTCGGAATATTCGATGGGTTATGAGCTTACTATGGAGCTTCTGGATGAAGGCAGGGAATTTACAGCTATTGCAGGCCAGAATGATATGATGGCTATTGGTGCGCTGGATGCTCTCCATGAAGCAAGGATTCATGTACCCAAGGATGTATAGGTGATTGGGTGCGATAATATCTTTTATTCGGGAATACGGAAGATCTCTCTTACTACGATCGATCATTTCGTAGCCCTTAAAGGCAGAGATGCCTGTGATATTATACTGCGCAAAATCGATGAGCAGGACCGTTTTCTCACAGATTCTGCTCCTGCCAGTCTCTATAATATTGAATATACCCCCAAGCTGATAGCGAGACGCACTACGGGGTATGTCAGAACCAAAAAAAATAATTAAATACGTCGAATGAAAATTATTAATAATAATTTATCGAAACTGCAGAACAGTTATTTGGTATAGAGCTGTGTGGCGAGGCAGATTGCGAATATCTACCCGGCAGGCATTTTCTGGAAACGTACCAAAATTTCAGGATGTGCGGCTGAAATCCGATATCAGAAATGATTTCTGACGGAGGTTTCCTGCAACAGCAAAGACAGCGAACAGTTACGAAAAGAAATGGTTATAAAACATATTGTATATTGCATGTTGATAACAACGAATATATGCTTTGACTGAAAAATAAAGAATTAATAAGATATGCGATTATTAATAAAGAAATTATTAATAATCTTTTGCCACGCTTGACCTGAATGTAAAGTCTGTTATAATGAAACCATCAGATCAATGAACGATTATGACAAGCAAAAATCAGGAGGGTTAAGAACATGAAATTTTTTATTGACACAGCAAAAGTAGAAGATATTAAGGCAGCTAATGATATGGGTGTAATCTGTGGTGTTACCACAAATCCGTCTCTTATCGCAAAAGAAGGAAGAGATTTCAAGGAAGTAATCAAAGAGATCACATCTATCGTAGACGGACCGATCAGCGGTGAAGTAAAAGCTACTACAACAGATGCAGAAGGAATGATCAAAGAGGGACGTGAGATTGCAGCCATTCATCCGAATATGATTGTTAAAATTCCTATGACAGTAGAAGGTCTGAAAGCAGTTAAGGTTCTTCATGCAGAAGGAATCAAGACAAACGTTACTCTGATCTTCACTGCTAACCAGGCACTTCTGGCTGCAAGAGCAGGTGCTACTTATGTATCTCCGTTTCTTGGAAGACTGGATGACATTTCTACAAGAGGTGTTGATCTGATCCGCGAGATCGCTGAGATTTTTGAAGTGGCAGGAATCGAGACAGAAATCATCGCAGCAAGCGTAAGAAATCCGATCCATGTAACAGACTGTGCACTTGCAGGTGCTGACATTGCAACTGTTCCGTACAATGTAATCGTACAGATGACAAAACATCCTCTGACAGATGCAGGTATTGAGAAATTCCAGAAAGATTATAAAGCAGTATTCGGCGAATAAGGAGAATTTACCACAATGGAAAAATTAGAACTTCAGAAAATTGCAAACGAAGTCCGTAAAGACATCGTTACTGCATTACATTCTGCAAAAGCAGGACATCCGGGCGGATCTCTGTCTGCAGCAGATGTATTCACTTATTTATATTTTGAAGAAATGAATATTGATCCAAAGGATCCTAAGAAGGCTGATCGTGACAGTTTCGTACTTTCCAAAGGCCACACAGCACCGGGATACTACTCTGCACTTGCAGAAAGAGGCTTTTTCCCAAAAGAAGATCTGAAGACTCTTCGTCATCTGGGTTCCTATTTACAGGGACATCCGGATATGAAACATATCCCGGGTGTTGATATGTCCAGCGGTTCTCTGGGACAGGGAATCTCTGCAGCAGTTGGTATGGCGCTTTCTGCCAAATTAAGCAATGAAAGCTATCGTGTATACACCTTATTAGGCGACGGCGAAATTCAGGAAGGCCAGGTTTGGGAAGCTGCTATGTTTGCAGGCTTCAGAAAACTGGACAATCTTGTAGTGATCGTGGATAATAATGGACTTCAGATCGACGGTAAGGTTGATGAAGTATGTTCTCCATACCCGATTGATAAGAAATTTGAGGCATTTAACTTCCATGTGATTAACGTTGCAGACGGAAATGATATGGATCAGTTAAGAGCTGCTTTTGATGAAGCAAAAGCTACTAAGGGAATGCCTACAGCTATCATTATGAAAACTGTAAAAGGAAAAGGTGTTTCCTTTATGGAAAATCAGGTTGGATGGCATGGAAAAGCTCCGAATGACGAGCAGTATGCACAGGCAATGGAAGAGTTAGAAAAGGCAGGTGAAGCATTATGTCAGAAGTAAAGAAGATCGCAACAAGAGCAAGCTACGGTGCTGCGCTGGTTGAATTAGGTAAGAAACATGAGAACCTGGTCGTTCTGGACGCTGACCTTGCTGCAGCTACTCAGACTGGCGTATTCAAAAAAGAATTTCCGGAGCGTCATATTGACTGTGGTATTGCCGAGTGTAATATGATGGGCATTGCCGCAGGTCTGGCTACTACAGGAAAAGTTCCATTTGCCAGCACATTTGCAATGTTTGCAGCAGGACGTGCTTTTGAGCAGGTTCGTAACTCTATTGCATATCCGAAGATCAATGTAAAAATTGGCGCTACTCATGGCGGAATTTCTGTAGGTGAAGATGGTGCTACCCATCAGTGTTGTGAGGATTTTGCTCTTATGAGAGTAATTCCGGGAATGGTTGTTGCCTGCCCTTCTGATGATATTGAAGCAAAAGCTATGGTAGAAGCAGCTTATGAGCATGTTGGTCCTGTATATATGAGATTTGGACGTCTGGCAGTTCCGGTTATCAATGACAGACCGGACTATAAATTTGAATTAGGTAAAGGTATTGTCCTTCGTGAAGGAAAAGACCTTACGATCATTGCAAACGGTCTCTGCGTAGCTCCTGCTCTTGAAGCTGCAGAGAAGCTTGCGGCAGACGGCGTAGATGCAAAAGTAATCAATATCCATACGATTAAGCCTCTGGATGAAGAACTTGTAGTTGCAGCAGCCAAAGAAACAGGCAAGGTTGTAACTGTAGAAGAGCATTCAGTAATCGGCGGACTTGGCGGAGCAGTATGCGAATGCCTGTCTGAGAAAGCACCTGTACCTGTAAAACGTATCGGTGTAAATGATGTATTCGGAGAATCCGGTCCTGCCACAGCTCTTC
>OHXK01001109.1_pt1 | contig 10610 bp, 7 predicted proteins | sample 1579921 | NCBI WGS metagenome assembly OHXK01 (sample SAMEA3882551, study PRJEB24775) | human gut metagenome | biome: human-associated habitat; feature: intestine environment; material: feces | place: Netherlands | collected 2009/2010 | reverse complement strand
AATAAACGCACTCTTAGCTCAGTTGGTAGAGCAACTGACTCTTAATCAGTGGGTCCAGGGTTCGAATCCCTGAGGGTGTACAAGACAAATGCGAGGGTGGGTTCATCTAACGGTTAGGATACATGCCTCTCACGCATGGTATACGAGTTCGATTCTCGTACCCACTACAAAAACAAGAAAGCGGTTGACTGATGAAACGGTTAACCGCTTTTTGTTTTTCATTTTTCTGTTGTAATCCGAAAATAGTTTCTATATTTGCACCCGCTATGGCGAAATGTATATTCTATATCTTGTTAGGGTTGTTCCTCATATCGAAGTTCACTTCCGTTTCTGATGATATGGAGGGATGTAAGACACTCCCTACTGCGGATGTGCATTATTTCTCCGGAGCCCAGCACAGCTTGTCGGGGGCAGATGGCAGACAATGCCAGGAAAAAGGGGAGGACGCGAATTATAATTGCCTGGCAGATGCCGGTTGCATAGGAAATACCTTCTCATTACGGCATGCCTCTTGCTCGAAATTGTTGAGGCTTAATCCGGACTTCATTGCCGCCAAGGTTGCGAGAACCCTGAAAACTCTGCTCCCGGAAGAAAAGACAACTTCTTTCCCCTTTGCTTTCCATCCCCATAAGATTTCATATAGATATTATGTATATACGCTGAGGCGTATTCTTATTTAGTACTTTCCCTTCCTCTCTTTCGGGAGCCAGAGAGATTGCCCGTCTCCCCATGCCGAGTTTTTCTCTATTTTTTAAGTACTGATAATCAATATATAATGGATTTTCTATTAGATTTTATTCTCCATATCGATCAGTATATGATTGATATAGTGCAGGAATATCATATGTGGGCGTATGCCATATTGTTTCTGATTATTTTCTGCGAAACGGGGCTGGTGGTCACACCTTTCCTGCCGGGCGATTCCCTGCTTTTTGTGGCGGGAGCTATTGCCGCACTGCCCGACATGCCTCTCGAGGTCAATGTGCTGGCTTTGATATTGTTTGTTGCCGCGGTATTGGGCGACTCTTGCAACTACATGATAGGGCATTTCTTCGGGCAAAGGCTCTTCAATAATCCCGATTCCAGAATATTCAAGCAAAGCCATCTCGACAAGACCCATGAGTTCTATAAGAAGTATGGAGGCAAGACAATTATCATAGCCCGTTTTGTGCCTATCGTCCGTACGTTTGCGCCATTCGTGGCGGGGATAGGTAAGATGCATGGGGGCGCCTGCTGGATTGCCATCTTCTGTTATGCGGGTTATTTCTTCGGTGACCTTCCGTTTGTACAAGAGAACCTCAAACTGCTGATTGTGGCCATTATTGTGGTTTCCATACTGCCGGCCGTGGTAGAAGTGCTGCGTGCAAGACTGAAACAACGAAAACAAAAATAAATTAATATACTTAGTACATTTATCCATTATGAAGAATTCTTTTTTTAGCCGGTTCACACCGAAAGAACCGAAATTCTTTCCTTTGCTGAAGCAATTGTCTGAGATTTTATTGTCCTCGTCGGCTCTGTTGATAGAAATATTGGGCCATGACTCGCCTGAGAAGAGGGCGGAAGATTATAAACGAATCAAAGATTTGGAGCGCGAGGGCGATAAGCTGACCAATCTGATTCTGGATGAACTGGGCACTACTTTCATTACTCCTTTTGACCGGGAGGATATCCATGACCTGGCTTCGGGCATGGATGATGTGATTGATGGAATAAACAGCTGTGCCAAGCGTATCACTATCTATAATCCGCATCCTATTTCGGACAAGGGGAAAGAGCTGGGACATATGGTTCAACAAGAAGCGGCCCTCATCGGCCAGGCCATGGATGAACTGGAGGCATTCCGCAAGAGTCCGGATAAGCTGCGCGCATATTGCAACCAGCTGCATGACATAGAAAACCGGGCAGATGATATTTATGAATTTTTCATCACCAGGCTTTTTGAAGAAGAGAAGGACTGCATTGAACTCATCAAAATCAAGGAGATTATGTATGAGTTGGAAAAAACGACGGACGCAGCCGAACACGTGGGCAAGATTTTGAGGAGCCTGATTGTGAAATACGCATAAACGAACGGACGCATGGAACTATTAGTGATTATCATTGTACTGGCTCTGATATTCGATTATATCAACGGTTTTCATGATGCGGCCAATTCTATTGCCACCATTGTGTCTACCAAAGTGCTTACACCGTTTCAGGCGGTGATATGGGCGGCTTTCTTCAATTTTGTGGCCTTTTTCATCGCCAAGTGTGTCATCGGCGGTTTCGGCATTGCCAACACCGTATCGAAAACGGTGATGGAGCCTTACATTACTTTGCCTATCATTCTGGCCGGCGTGATTGCGGCCATTGCCTGGAATCTGTTCACTTGGTGGAAGGGAATCCCTTCCTCTTCTTCGCACACGCTTATCGGAGGTTTTGCCGGAGCTGCCATCATGGCACACGGTTTTGAGGCCATCCAGTTGAGTATCATTCTGAAGATTGCGGCATTCATTTTTCTGGCTCCCTTGATTGGTATGGTGGTGGCATTCGGTTTTACGTTGTTGGTCTTGTACATTTGCCGCAGGGCGCATCCCCATACGGCCGAGGTGTGGTTCAAGAAACTGCAGCTGGTGTCTTCGGCTTTGTTCAGCATCGGGCACGGTCTGAATGATTCACAGAAGGTAATGGGTATCATTGCTGCGGCTATGATAGCCGGACATTCGGAAGGACTGGGAATGGGGATAAACAGTATTGATGACCTGCCGGACTGGGTGGCATTCTCTTGTTTTACGGCCATTTCACTCGGTACCATGTCCGGCGGGTGGAAGATTGTGAAGACCATGGGGACTAAGATTACGAAGGTGACGCCACTGGAAGGGGTGATTGCGGAAACTGCCGGTGCGTTTACGCTTTATCTGACGGAGTATCTGAAGATTCCGGTAAGTACGACACACACCATTACGGGAGCTATTATCGGAGTAGGGGCCACGAAGCGGCTTTCGGCTGTGCGTTGGGGAGTTACGAAGAGTCTGATGACCGCTTGGGTGCTGACTATCCCCGTCAGTGCTTTGCTGGCAGCAGGGATTTATTGTATCGTATCCCTTTTTTAGAAGTGCTGCCGCATAAAAAATAGACGGGTTCGTTTTATTTTGCATGAGGTTTGCACTATCTTTGCAGCCTGAAACTGTAAAATAGAATGCACATTGGACTGGCTATATAGTTTATTCGTCGAGCACTCCGCCTTGCAGGCGGTTGTGGTACTCTCACTGATTTCCGCTATCGGATTGGGATTGGGGAAGATACATGTTTGCGGCATTTCATTGGGAGTGACGTTTGTATTCTTTGCCGGCATCATTGCCGGGCATTTCGGGTTGTCCATAGACCCGCAGATGCTGAATTATGCGGAAAGCTTCGGGCTGGTGATATTTGTGTATGCTTTGGGTTTGCAGGTGGGACCGGGTTTTTTCAGCTCTTTCCGTAAAGGAGGGGTACAACTGAATATGCTCGCCACGGGTGTAGTGCTTATCGGCACCCTGCTGACTGTACTGGGCAGCTATGGGTTGGGAGTATCCCTGCCGGATATGGTGGGCATACTTTGCGGTGCCACGACAAACACACCGGCACTCGGTGCGGCACAGCAGACATTGAAACAGATGGGATTGGAGTCCAGTACCCCTGCTTTGGGGTGTGCGGTGGCATATCCGCTGGGGGTGGTAGGGGTCATTCTGGCCGTACTGTTCATCCGTAAGACGCTGGCGCATAAGGAAGACCTGGAATTGAAAGAGAAGGATGACGTGAACAAGCCTTACATTGTTGCGTTCCAGGTGCACAATCCTGCCATCTTCAACAAGAGTATCAAGGAAATAGGCGGGCTGAACAGCTATCCGAAGTTCGTGATTTCCCGCTTGTGGCGGGATGGGAATGTGAGTATTCCTACCTCGGAAAAGATTATAAAGGAAGGTGACCGCCTGCTGGTGATTACCTCGGAGAAAAATACGCCGGCTCTGACTGTGCTTTTCGGCGAGCAGGAGCATACTGATTGGAACAAGGAAGATATAGACTGGAATGCCATAGACAGCCAGTTGATTTCGCAACGTATCGTGGTGACGCGCCCGGAGTTGAACGGCAAGAAGCTGGGTTCTCTCCATCTGCGTAATCATTACGGTATCAATATCAGCCGGGTTTATCGTAGCGGCGTGCAGCTGCTGGCCACAGCGGAACTGACCTTGCAATTGGGTGACCGCCTGACCGTAGTGGGCGAAGCCGCTGCTATACAAAATGTGGAGAAGGTGCTGGGCAATGCTGTGAAAAGCCTGAAGGAACCGAACTTGGTGGCGGTATTTATCGGTATTGTCATCGGTCTGGCTTTGGGAGCAATTCCTATTTCCATTCCCGGCATCAGCGCTCCCGTGCGGCTCGGATTGGCAGGAGGCCCTATCATCGTAGGTATTCTTATCGGGACATTCGGTCCGAGGATGCACATGGTGACTTATACTACGCGCAGTGCGAACCTGATGCTCCGTGCATTGGGATTGTCTCTTTACCTAGCTTGCCTGGGACTGGATGCGGGTGCCCATTTCTTCGATACGGTATTCCGGCCGGAAGGGCTGTTATGGATTGCTACGGGTTTTGCGTTGACTGTGGTTCCGGTATTGATTATGGGTATCGTTACCTTCAAGTGGCTGAAGATAGATTTCGGAACAATGGCGGGTATGCTGTGCGGAAGCATGGCAAACCCCATGGCGCTGAACTACGCCAACGACACCATTCCGGGAGACAATCCGTCTGTAGCTTATGCTACGGTTTATCCGCTGTGCATGTTTCTACGGGTAATTATAGCCCAAGTGCTGCTCATGTTCTTCATTAATGGATAATGAAGAATGAGGGATATTATCAACTGTCAATTATCAACTATCAATTAAATAACTATGGGAAATATAACTCCGGAAAGTATTGTCAATGACTTGCGTTATTTGCAATTATTATCACGCAGTTTTCCTACCATTGCTGATGCCAGTACAGAAATCATCAATCTGGAGGCCATTCTGAATCTGCCGAAAGGTACAGAGCATTTTCTGACGGATATTCATGGCGAGTATGAGGCTTTTCAGCATGTGCTGAAGAATGCATCGGGGGCAGTGAAACGTAAGGTGAACGAAATATTCGGGCATACACTGCGCGAAAGTGAGAAGAAGGAAATCTGTACGTTAATTTATTATCCGGAAGAGAAGCTGCAACTTATCAAGGAGCAGGAAACGGACCTGGATGACTGGTATTTGATAACACTGAACCAGTTGGTAAAAGTATGCCAGAACGTTTCGTCCAAATATACCCGTTCGAAAGTACGCAAGGCACTTCCAGCAGAGTTCTCGTATATCATTCAAGAGCTGTTGCACGAATCGAGCATCGAACCTAACAAGCATGCCTATATCAATGTCATAATCAGTACCATTATCTCTACGAAGCGTGCGGATGATTTTATTGTGGCGATGTGCAACCTTATCCAGCGCTTGACCATCGACTCGCTGCATATCGTGGGCGATATATACGACCGCGGACCGGGTGCGCATATTATCATGGATACTCTCTGTGATTATCATAATTTCGACATCCAATGGGGTAACCACGATATTCTGTGGATGGGTGCCGCATCGGGTAATGATGCTTGTATAGCCAACGTAATCCGTATGTCGATGCGCTATGCCAATTTAGCAACGCTGGAGGATGGTTATGGCATCAATCTGTTGCCGCTTGCAACGTTTGCCATGGATACCTATGCGGATGACCCTTGCACCATCTTTGCGCCGAAAATGAACTTTGCCGATGCGGAATACAATGAGAAGACCTTGCGGCTGATTACACAGATGCACAAGGCGATTACGGTTATCCAGTTGAAACTGGAGGCGGAAATCATCAGCCGCCGTCCTGAGTTCGGTATGGAGAACCGGAAACTGCTGCATCTGGTGGATTTCGAGCGTGGTGTGTTTGTATACGAAGGCAAGGAATATCCGTTGCGCGATGTGAATTTCCCCACCGTAGACCCGGCGGACCCGTATCGTCTGTCGGACGAAGAGCGCGAACTGATGCACCGGATTCATTCTTCTTTCATGAACAGCGAGAAGATGAAGAAGCACATGCGCTGCTTGTTTACGTATGGCGGCATGTATCTGGTGTGCAACAGTAACCTGCTTTATCATGCTTCCGTGCCTCTGAATGCGGACGGCAGTTTTAAACATGTCCGCATCGGCCAAAAGGAATACTGGGGACGTAAGTTGCTGAAAAAGACCGACCAGCTGATACGTACCGCTTACTTTGACGAGGACGGTTCGGACGAGAAACAGTTTGCACTGGATTATGTCTGGTACATGTGGTGCGGACCGGATGCCCCTTCCTTCGATAAAGACAAGATGGCTACCTTTGAACGCTATTTTGTGGCCGACAAAACATTGCATAAGGAGACGAAAGGGCATTACTATGCTTTGCGCAACGAGGCTGAGGTGTGTGACCGCATTCTTGAAGAGTTCGGCGTGAAGCCGGGGCCACATTCGCATATCATCAACGGACATGTACCGGTAAAGACCATTAAAGGTGAGAAACCCATCAAAGCGGATGGTAAGCTGCTGGTGATTGACGGTGGTTTTTCAAAAGCCTATCAGCCGGAAACGGGAATTGCGGGATATACGCTGGTATATCATTCCCACGGCTTGCAGTTGGTGCAGCATGAGCCGTTCCAGAGCCGTCAGAAAGCCATTGAAGAAGGACAAGACATCAAGTCTACAACCCTGGTTGTCGAATTCAATTCGCAGCGTATGATGGTGAAGGATACGGATAAAGGAAGTGAACTCGTTACGCAGATTCAGGATTTGATGAAACTGCTGGTGGCGTATAGGACGGGGCTGATTAAGGAGAAACAATAATTTATAATTTCAGTATCGTCACCCCGCCCTCTACAATGATGCCTTTGTCATAGGTTTTCCCTTGGGTGTAGTAGCGGCTGCCGCCATAACCGCCGGTGAGGAATATGCCAAAGCGCTCGGTCAGGTGGTATTCCAGATTGACACGTGCCTGGAGGGCATAGAGACGTGCCGGAATGCCGTAGTCCTTGTTCTTGAAGGTTTCTATATGTTGGTATCCCAGATCTCCGCTGATGAACAGCTGTTTGTAGAGCGGTAATTCAAGACCGGCACGGTAGAAGAGGGCAGCGGAAAACTTATCGCCAAAATCCAGATAATGGGTACCGCCACCGAGGATGGTATAGAAGAGCCGGTTCTTGAAACGGGCACCTACATTCAGCTTGGTGGCATTACCACCGAAAAACATCAGTTGAACTTTTGTTTGGGGATTGGCATTGACTAATCCCAACTGGAAACCATCTAATTTTTCTTTGTAGTAGTTGAATAGACCTATTTGAAGCCCTTTGGCACGTATGGCCATATTGGCAGCGCCTATTTGTAATCCTCGGGCTGTACCACCCACCACATTGCCCAGGCCGGAAACCTGAACACCGGTCATATCTCCGGCGGTGATGTTGGTAAGGGCGGACATCTGCATGCCATTCAAGTCTTCACCGATTACACTTAGCAGGCCGGCCCCTGAAAATCCTTTGAAATTTCCACCGGAAATATTGGCGAGTCCGGCAAAGTGTATGCCGGAAGCACCTTCTCCGCTGATATTCAACAGGCCGCCTATGGAGGCGCCACGATTATAGTCCCCACTGATGTTTGCCAGACCGGAAATGATGACGCCTTGCGCATGGTTTCCGGTGATACCTACCAGTCCCGAAACGGATACTCCGATAAGGTTGTTGCCATTGATGTTGGTAATTCCTGCTATCTGCATGCCTCGCATGCTTCCCCCCACCATATTTGACAGACCTGCCATCTGTACACCGTTCACATCCCTGCCGGTTACACTGCCAAGAATATTCATGCCGAGGCCATTCAGACGGTTCATGGAGGAGAACACACCCAGATTGAAGCAGGTGCTTCCTATGGTATCAGTCCGCTGTGTGGAGATGTTTTTCCATAAGGAGATATTGATACCTACCGGGCCATGGTCTGTTTGTGGAGAGCGTTGTTTCCGGAAAGATTTCTCGGAGGATTTCTGAATCGTATCCGGCTGTACGCTGCCCGGATTATGTTCTTGGGCAAGAGCTGTCCCTGCAAAAAGCAGGGACACAAGGAGGAGGGAAAGGTTTCGTTTCATACTTTTTTCTATATTTCGTCCGGCCAGGGAGCTGGTTGGCGGGTGGCACGCAACAGAGGGCGCTGCGCATCCACAGACCGGAGGTAATTACTTAATTTCCGTGACAACTCTTTGACAACTTCAGGCTTCTCTCGGGCCATATCATGTTTTTCACTGATGTCGGCGGGGATGTTGAAAAGTTCCCGTCTACCGTCACCGAAATAATACACCAGCTTCCACTCGCCCGAACGGATGGAGCAAGTGGCTCCGATGCCCGGGCCGGAAGGACCCCAGCTATTGGGATAATGCCAGTAGATATCACGGTCTTTCATTTTACCTTTTCCGGTGAGCAATGGCATGAAACTGATGCCGTCGCGTTGCTGTACGGTTGTATAGTTGTCTACGCCTGCCATCTCAAGGATGGTGGGGAAGAAGTCCTCTATCATCAAGTAATGGTCGCATTGGGTTTGGGGCGCTACGATGCCCGGCCAGCGGACAATCATCGGTTCACGTATGCCTCCTTCGTAGGCGGAACCTTTACCACTGTTGAGCGGATAGTTCTGGACATGCAGTTGTCCGGCGCGGGTATGGGCCGCCAAACCGCCATTGTCGGACATGAAGATGAGGATAGTGTTTTCCGTCAGGTTGTTCTTGTCCAGATAATCCATAATGTCTCCCAGACTTTTGTCCATACCCTCAATGAGAGTAGCATAGGCAGCTTCTACCGGAGGAAGGCCTTTGTCCAGGTACTTCTGGTAGAAACGCATGTCAGGTTGTATAGGGGTATGGATGGCATAGTGTGCCATGTACAGAAAGAATGGCTTGTCAGTCTGCTGTGCATCGTCCAGGGCCTTCATGGCCTCTATGGTAAGGGCTTCACTTAGGAAAGTGTCGGTTCCATGATATTTCTCCAGACCGGGTACGGCAGCCAGCGGGCTTTTACCGTCTGTTTTGTTGCCGAAATTCTCCTTGCCATAGTAGCTGGCAGGTGAACCGGCAGCATGTCCGGCTATGTTCACTTCAAACCCCATTTTCAACGGGTCGGCTCCGGGAGTGCCTTCAGCACCGAAGTGGGCTTTTCCGCAATGAATGGTGTGATAGCCATGGTCTTTGAGCACTTCGGCCAGGGAGGTGACTTGTGTGGTCCGTTCCACGCCAGGCTCTTGACAAATGCCGTTAACGTTCCATTCCGGATAAATCATGACCGAGTCGGGTTGTTCATGGGTAGTGTTCTTGCGGAGGGTCCAACTGGTGACTCGATGCCTGGCAGCATTCATTCCCGTAAAAAGGCTGACACGCGTAGGTGAACTGATGCTGCATGCATAGGCCTGCGTAAACATTTTGCCTTGTGTAGCCATCCGTTCCATGTTGGGAGTATGGTACGTATCGTTGTACTTGGTACGCTGTGTCCAAAAGGGGAGGGACGTGTCTTGCCATCCCATGTCATCCACTAGGAACAGAATGATGTTTGGCTGCTCTTTTGGAGCAGGTACGGCATCCCCAGGCGGCATGCCATACGCTTCTCCCGCCATTCCGCATATCGGAAGCATGGCGGATAATAATAATTCGTTTCTCATTTAGATAATAATTTAGAAAGGGTTAGATAGGTTGTAGTTTAATTGTTTTTTTACATTATCCTTTGGCCTCCTGATACAAGAAGCGTTTGATAGATTTCTTCGGCGTTTTTTCAAATTCTTCAGGATAGATTTTCATTTTGAATATCTGGCTGTATGCGGGCAGTTCTGCATTCAGTGCCACACGGTTTTCCTCCATGACGCGTTCGATGTCGTCATTGTTCAGCCCATGGGCAAAGGCATCATCGAAGTCGGGGTAAACCAGACCTACCAGTTTCTCATTCTGCTGCACGATGATGCTTTCGGCTACATACGGCATATTGTTCAGTTTGTCTTCTATCTCTTCCGGGTAGATATTCTGACCGCTCGGACCAAGGAGCATGTTCTTGCTGCGTCCCTTGATGCTTACGTTGCCTTCGGCATCCATCAGGGCAAGGTCTCCGGTGTGCAGCCAGCCGTCTTTGTCGAGTACCTGTACGGTGGCCTCGTCGTTCTTGTAGTAACCCAGCATGACATTGGGACCACGGCAGACAATCTCTCCCGGAATGTTTTCGGGATCGGATGATAGGATTTTCACCTCCATACGCGGTGCGGCCTTTCCGCAAGAACCGGGTTTGAAGCGGGTCCAATCCTCGTAACAGATGATGGGACCGCATTCCGTCATTCCATAGCCTACCGTATAGGGGAAATCTATCATCTTTAAGAACTGCTCCACTTCCTGGTTGAAGGCAGCTCCTCCTACAATGATTTCTGCAAAGTTTCCGCCAAAGGCTTGAATCATTTGTTCGCGTACGGTCGCCTTTATCTTGTCATTGATGATGGGTACTTTCAGCAACAACTTCATGGCGGGAGTTTCCAGCTTGGGCA
>OHXK01001103.1_pt1 | contig 10627 bp, 5 predicted proteins | sample 1579921 | NCBI WGS metagenome assembly OHXK01 (sample SAMEA3882551, study PRJEB24775) | human gut metagenome | biome: human-associated habitat; feature: intestine environment; material: feces | place: Netherlands | collected 2009/2010 | reverse complement strand
AATCTTCTTATCTGAATGCAGAAGAAGATCAACAGCCTGATCCATCCGGTAATTATTCAGATAATCCTTAAACGACTGACCGTATTTCTTTCGGAACAGTTGTCCGAGATAGGCGCTGTTGACATAATATTTCTCGCTAAGCCCCTTGAGTGTGAGGTTATCCGCATAATGTTCCTTAATTTCTTTCTCTACATTTCCGAGAACACCTCTGGATACATTCTTGCGAAGCTGGGACAGATAGTCTCCGTACTCACAGGCGAAACGCATCAGATGTGTCTTACTGCCGCGCATCGTTCCTGTTTCAAAGCTGCTCTCCGAAATCAGACGCAGGATTTCTTCCTGATTGACCTCATCATCCTGCTCGCTTGCAAGATGGATCAACTGAAAAAGCAGATAGTTAATATTAAGCGTCATGGATTCCCCACGCAGGCCTCTCTGACTCATTTCTCCATAGAAACGGTCCACCGCCGCCCGGATTTCCATATGATTGTTCTGCTCCACTACCTTCAGCAAATCATCAAGACTCTTCTTGCACAAAACCATACCGTCATTGGACACCTGCACTTCTTCCTCGTAGAAATAGATGTCCTTTTTGCTTCGAAATCCCTGAAAGGAACGAAGCATACAGGCATTCCCGTATGATCTTGCAATAAGGCTGATATCCTGCACCTTTTTCCCGACCAGCATCGTAACCGGGCGCGACAGATTCTCACCCAGATATTCCACCAACCCGTTCAGATAAGCGTTTTCATCGAGTCCTGCCTCTTCCGCCATATATTGAAAAAAGATCAATCCCACATCATATATTTTTTCATCTGCCGATGCGTCAAACACACAATTCTCCGCATAATCTTTCAGGAATGCAGTACAGCATTCATACATCTGTCTTTGGAATTCGCGCATCTCCTGATCCGTCACATCTTCGTCCGCATCACATCCCGCCATCTGAATTTCAACGTAGCGGACACCTTCTTTGCATTTCATCTGTGATGTGACATATTGCAGATTGGAATCATCGTATTTTCCCTTGATCAAAGCAATCTGATTTCTTGCAAGGTACGCCTTTTCCATCTTCCGGTTTTTCTGCTGCATCCGGTCATCTTCATCCCGCATCGCTGACACCCTGTTAAGCAGTTTCAGCAGCATATCACGGTCAACCGGCTTTAAAATATAATCCGTACATTCATTTTGAAGCGCCCTTCTTGCATACTCGAAATCCGCATATCCGCTTAATATGACAAAATATGCATTCGATAGATTTTCTTTTCGTATCGCTTCCTGCAGATCCAGCCCTGTCATGACTGGCATCTGAATATCTGCAATTATCAGGTCTACACTCTCTTTTTTCAGAAAATCATATGCCTCTTTTCCATTTGATGCAGTCCCTGCAATCATATAGCCTTCCTGTTCCCAGTCGATCAGCACTTTTAATCCCTGAATAATAAAAGGCTCATCATCTACAAGCAAAACCTTTAACATATTTCTTTCCCCCTTTTGCACACCGGTCCATTAACACAGCCTTCAGCAAATGATAAATACTCCATCGGAATGCAGATCGTAATCCATGTTCCCACACCCTCTTCGCCTTCAATTTCAAAGCACACATGATCTTCTGTGTACATTTTAAGCCGCAGGCATGCATTGAGCATTCCCACGCTTTTCTTGTTTTTCAGCATCTCAATATCCGCATTCTGCATATCATGCTGCATCTGATACAACTTCTGCTCCTCAATTCCGCTTCCCGTATCTTCAATCTCGATGTATAATTGTTCTTCCCTTTTATAAGCTCTTACGAAAATCCATCCCGGTGATGCCTTACTTTCGATTCCATGTACACAGGCGTTCTCCACAAAAGTTACAATTGTAAGTTTCGGTATCCGGATCTGCGCACATTCCGGATCAATCTCGAGATTGTAATTCAGCCGGTCACCAAAACGATATTTCTGCAAGGACAGATACGCTTTTACAAATTCAAGTTCCTGTTCAATCTCTACCGAATCATTTCCCCAGTCCACATATTGTCTTTGCATGATCGCCAGTTTTTCGACCATATCTGCCGTCTCGTTTTCTTCCTTCAAAAGGCTTCTCATGCGGATACTTTCCAGCGCATTAAACAGAAAATGCGGATTGATCTGGCTTTGCAATGCCAATAGTTCTGCATTTTTCCTGCCGACAAGGATTTCCTGTTCTTTGATCTTGTTCTTGTATACGGTCTGGATTAGTTCATTGGTCCGTTTGACCATCCGATTGTAATTCCGGATCATGCTTCCAATCTCATCCCTACCGTCTTCGTGTGCCATCTGAACAAGATGCTCACCGTTGACAGACTGGAACACTTTGCTCAGCCCACGGATTCTCTTTGTAAACGAATGATTGAGAAGCAGCACAAATCCCATCGGGAGAACCACATTGATGATCACCAGAAAACCAAGAATCGGAAGAAAACGCACAATCTTACTCCGCACTCTATTATCCGCTTTTAAAACATAAATATCAAGTTTAGCTCCGTGAAGTGTAATGGTCTGTTTGTATCCCATCTTCTGCTGTACACTGATCATGTCAAATTTTTTACCGACACCACTGAAAGGTCCGTTACTCAGTACGATCGCATCCCCTTGACAAATAAGAACTTCATTGTCAAACTTCATTCGTCTCAGCATCCGCATCATACTGTTATAATCAAATTCGATTTGCAGCATCTTTTCCTTATTCTTGGAAAAAAAATCAAGATTCTGCAATAGAATGATCTTACGGCGATAGGAATTGGCATATCCTTTACTTTCATATATAAAAAAAAGCCCTTCGTTTTCGCCCCGTTCCTTCCACGCCGCATACGCTGCCGTTTTCTTCAGATTGGACATATTATCAATCTTTCCACCCTTTACCACGGTAGGATTATCCGTATACAGGGTAAAGACGATCTGATTCATGCCGAGTACGTTTTCCAACGTCGAATCCTGAAAGAAATTCTGATATTCCGCATAATAATCCGAAGTGCTCTCATATTGCTTCTCCAAAAAGGTATTCATCCTTCTATCGGTGTACATACTTTTGGCAATTTCTCCCGCATTCTCCACCAGTGCACTGATATTATAGCTGACTGCATTCGCAACGTTTGCCATCTCATGATACTGCCGCTGCGATTCCATGCTGTCTTCAATATATAAGACGACACTGTCCGTAATGATCAGCGGTAATAAAACACAGAAAATGTATAACTGTATAAATTTTTTCTTAATAGAAAGATTATCCATATATCTTTCCAATACCTTGATGAACTTTTCGATGATATTCATACCAACCCCTCTAAATTCACACACAACAAAGCGATAAAGGAGCAGATTTTTCGACCTGCTCCTCATTCGTACAACCGATTAAATTCATTATAACATATACGAGACTATATTTAAAATTGTTTCTTGATATTTCTGCACGCTAATACTCAACCGGTGTCTGCGCACCCTCTCTGCGGACCACCAGCGCAGCCACGTCACTTCCGGTAAGTTTTGCACTTCTTGCCGCTTCAACAGACAACTTCACATGTTCCGGACATTCTACCTTATCATAGGTAATGTCTTCATACGGGGACGGATAATCCTTCATCATACCCAGACGAATACGAACTTCCATCAGGCGCTCCACCGCTTCTGTGATCGCCTCCTCGGAAACAAGTCCCTTCTCGTAAGCTTCCTGCATATCCTGCAGTAGAGTTTTGCTTCCACACGCCGGCTCTTGCAACACCATGCAAAGCCTCATTCCACCAGTTATATGCCGGAATATTAAGTCGCTCGATCGCCGGTGACTCATAGAGCATCTGGCTCATTTTTTCCTCAACCGTCATCTGTGCAACCAGTTTCTTTGCATATTCTTTTGTCTGTCTACTCATTATTTCATTTTCTCATCTTAAACACTTTCTATCAATCCATCGACTGGCATGTCAGCCATTCAAAATCAGCATAATTTGTACTGTCACTGCCGTTGGAAGACGCATATACACCGACTGTGCATCCTACAAAGCCTCCGGCTTCCTCTGTCGTGTAAGCAAGAAGATCCAGATTTTCCGCAACGGATACATATCCTTTGCCTTCCGAAATCCAGACACGGGCACACTGATTGCGGCACTGCAGGCGGATCTTTAATTTTCCTTTCTTCTCCAGCCGTGTTGTTGCCAGCGTCTGCTCATCTCCGTGAATACAGCTGGTAACCACAAAACAAACTTCTCCATCCACGCGCACCACTTCAAACCGGAGATGATTTTCATTATTCTGGTAAAGCACAAGTCCCGCCGTCTCCGACTCATTGTCCGGATAGAATTCCATTCCGGTCTCTGCGACAAAGCGGTAACTCTTCTGTCTTACACCAAGATATGCACAGTTTGCTCTCTCGGAAATCTTTTCTTTGCGAAGGTACATCCGAAGTGCACCCTCACGTTCGGTCAGCGAATAAATTCCGGATGTCCAGTCCTCGATCGCCACCAGCCGCTGATCCAGCTGTTCTCCCCAGAAATGAATGACATCGGAATTCGTAATTTCTTCCGCAAAGCGATGCTCAGGCATATCGATCGTAAATTCGTCCTCCAGATGTCCGACTCCCGGAGCGATCACCGGCCAGCCGTTCTCCCAGATCACCCTGGCAAGGAAAGTCTCACGCCCCATGCTGCTATGCTTTTTGCAAGGTCTTGATGCAAGCATTACAACATACCAGTTTCCCTTGCCGTCATCAACCAGATCTCCATGTCCCGCATAGATGACCGGATAATCCATACCGAGATTGCGGTGTGTGAAAATCGGATTGCGCGGACAGCCTTCAAACCACTGGAACAGCTTCTTACTGCGTGCCACCGTAATACTATGTTCCGGACCGGTTCCGCCTTCTGCGTGGAGTAGATAATAATAACCATCGATCTTGTAAATATGCGGACCTTCCGGCCAGATACATCCCTTTACCGCACCTTTCCAGATTGCCATGCTCTCACCGACCAGCTTCATGGTCTTAAGATCCAATTCCTGAATCCAAATCTCCCAGTCCCCGTTATAGCGAACGCCCTCCGGATTCGGACGGGTTCCGCAATAATAACATTTGCCGTCATCGTCGAAAAAAAGGCTCGGATCGATGCCCGGGGCATCGTCGCCGAGATAATACGGCTCGGACCACGGTCCTTCCGGATTCTCCGCTGTGACGATAAAATTGTTGCCGTGCGTCACATTGGTCGTGATCATATAAAACAAACCATCATGATAGCGGATCGTCGGCGCATAAATACCATCTGAGATATCCGCTCCCGCCACAGGAAGCTGCGACGGACGGTCTAAAATATTACCGATCTGCTCCCAATGTGCGAGATCTCTGCTGTGAAAGATCGGCACTCCCGGTGCATACACAAAACTTGAATTGACGATATAATAATCCTCTCCCTTTCTGCAAATGGAAGGGTCCGGATAAAATCCCATTAAAATCGGATTCTTAACTGTAACCATTTTACTCCTCCTTATAACACGTAACCAAATCCTAAAATTGTAAACTTCTTGTCTCTGTCTTCTTCTGCGACTTCAATGCGTACCGTATGGTCGGCGCTTTCATCCTCATTGAACACGATCATCGCGTTGCAGTGCTGCCAGTTGTTAATATGCGGATCCGCCGTCATGCGACGCTCACCGTCCACATCGACATACGCCTTTCCAACGTCCACTTCTCCGGAATCCTTAAAGATCAACACAAGCGCTTTGCAATGGATGCGGATTGTAAAGACAGCATTCTCCGGCATCGTTGCATCGTACATCCAATTGTACGGAAACTCCGGTGTCAATTCTAACCGGTCATCCATCTCCACACTCTGGAGCTGATCATCCGTTGCACAGAAGCCACCGGCGTCGATTTGAGCCCCGGCATAGACATCTTTCTTATCCAGAAGCCGTACATGCTCAAAGCTTTTGCCGATTGCCGGCTTCATCTGCAGCTGCTGTGCAAGCATTCCCTCCTCGGTCAGGCCGCTCTCAAAAGCGTCAAGTCTTGCATGTTCGCTCAAATCACAGCGCTCAAACAGATACTGTAAACAGTCTGCCATAATGGTATGGCCGAGGTTGCTCGGATGAAACATATCGTAAAAGAACTGATTTTTTGTCAGAACCCTTCCCTCGTTCGGTTTCTTTGTAAACTGCTCCACTACGGTATCCTTGATACTGACCATCGGCAGATCATACAGTCTGCCGACCGGACTTAAGCGATCCTGCAGATTCCAGTCATTGGCAAATACGGAAAAAAGCAGAACGACCGCCGGATTCCAATCCAGCTTTAAGATCTTGCGCACAAGGCTTTCATAGCAATCGCCCTTCGTCTCGTCGCCCTCATCGTTGACCGCAAATTCTACGACTACGATATCCGGCTTCTCGCCGTCTCTTAACACATCTCTGTCAAAGCGGAGCATTCCAAGCTCCGACGGGGTTCCTCCAACGCCCGCTTTCACAAATTTAACGTTATCTCTCATCGCAAATCTGCTTTTGAAAAGCTGATAGGACTTATAGGCATAACACGCGGTATTGATCGGTGTTGCTCCCGCCCCCTGCGTGATCGAACCTCCGATATAGGCAAGCGTTACTTCTTTTCCGGCTCTCGCCTTCTCGATCGCTTTGCGGATACGGTAGGTGTTGCCCAGATTCATGAGAGAACGCTCGATCATCGTGCAGTACAGTTCCGATTTCGTATCCACCGCTTCTTCTTCCACCTCTTCCGGAGCCGTATATCCGTCGTTCAGATAAAACCGAACACTCGCTTTTCCCATCTTTTCCGGTACGCTCATGATGAACTTGATCTGTCCCGGAATATAATCATCCTCTGTCCAGGTATAATCCGACAGATAAATGCGCCGTTCCATTCCGTCTCCGGTCAGGCTGCATCGCAGATTGGTTCCGCCTCCGTAGAGATCTTTTTTCCCGTACATCTGGAAGATGAACTCCATCTCCTCCTTCGGATTGTCGGTCTCAACAGACACCCCGATACTGTGTACAAGCTTGCCGAATCCCTCCACCGTCTCCAACAACCGAAGCATGTTCTCATCCGTAATATTTCCGACGATCTGTGCGCTGTTAATCAGCCTTCCGTCACTTTCATAGATAAAGTGGATCGCACTTCCGTCTTCCTGTTTTGCTCCGAAGATTTCTTTATCCTTCATAATGTAAAAATATGGTCTTTTCTTCTCCGGATCCTTTGGTGCTGCCGGTCCATTCATAATCATTACCTCCTTGCCTTCTTGACCTTCTTTTCTTTATACATTTACGCTTTTTTCCTGATTTTCCTGATTCAGATGGATCGGTGCAAAATCAACAACGTTCTTATTACTGCTTGATTTCTTTTGGGATTATGCTTTTCTTGTGATTTGATTATAAAAAAAGCCCCCGCTTGCGTCACGAGGGCTTTTTATGGAATAATTACCGACAAACTATAGTAATTGTATTCCTGTCAATATTTTCTATCGAACGGCTATCTTCATGGATACTGTTTTTGTTTTTCCATTCTTTAAAGTCACGATTGCCTTGATCTTTACCGTTCCTTTCCTGTTTGCTTTGATCTTACCGTTCTTGTTTACGGTAGCAATCGACTTCTTGGAAGTTTTGTAGGTTACCTTCTTTACATTGTTCTGATTCAGCTTGCTGTCAAGCTTAAACTCCGTTGTTTTTCCTTTTTTAACCGTTGCCTTTGTTTTCTTCGGAGCGATGGTCTTAAGGATTTCTTTTTCAATTCTGGCTGCTTCCTTTGTCGTCAGAAGTACATAATCGCCCTTCTTTCCAAAACTTGCATTCAGATTTCCATCCTTAGCCTTATAGGTCTTGCTGTTGATCAGTTCATATTCACCCGTCTTACGGTTGACAACAAATGCCTTCAGTGATTTATTATTTTTCACATTCTTTGCGGAAACGGAAACCGTGTATTTCACATCACCATTCGCATTCTTAACCTGCAGGATGATCGTAAGATCTTCGGTTCCTGCCGCCTCGGTAAGCTGCTTTACCACATCTGCGGTAAGTGTTCCCTTTGATCCCGATACCGTTGCATTTGCGCTGGTCACATTTCCCTGCGCATCCTTTGTTATGGTTACCGATGCCTCAGCCTTCTTATCGCCGGAAACTGTAATTTCCACTTTGGATGTCTCAATGGTCGTATCCTGTTTTCCGTCCGGTTTCACATCCGGCTTCGTATCCGAAGTTCCCGGATTTACAGACGAGCCTCCGCCATTGCTGCCGGTCTTTCCGGTTAATTCGACCGTACCATATACGTTTGAGCCTGACCAGCCCATTCCGGTCTCATCATACCAGCTTAACGTACCGATACGCTTGCCGTCTTTTGCATCGTTGATCTGGAATTCCAGCCCAATCTTGGTTCCGTTTGCCGGCTTGATATCCGTCCACTTGAAAGCAGCCTCAACCACGTATCCGCCATCGATTGTTTTTGTTGCAGACTTGACATTCTCTGCCAGACATTTTTTACCATTGAAGGACTGCTCATTGTTATAATTGATACGATACTGCTTATCATCCTCTCCATAGGAAGCGGTCTTGCCGTTGTCCTCGTCGATGAACACTTCAAGAGAATCCTGCTCATGCGTCTGAGCGCCTGTTTTATCCAATGCCGCGTCTTTTACGGTTGCATATACATAGAGATTGTCATCATCCCAGAGAACCTTTGCATTGGCAGAAGCCTCGGAGCCTTTGTTGATCGTAAGCGGGATGTTTACCGCATTGCCCCATGCGGCATCTGCATCTGCGTCAACCGAAATTGTTCCGTACGGGATCTTCTCGATGCCCGGCTTCATGGTTGCCACTGCATAATACTTGCTGCTTGACTCCTGCTTTCCGGTCAGATCATTAAAGCTTCCTGTCTCCCCGTCATTGTTTACAACAACATCGAGACTGATCTGCTGTGCAACTTTCAATCCCTTCATCGAAACCTTGACAGTTGCCTGATATCCGCCTGCGATCGCAGCAGCAGCTGTTCTTGCAACCGTCACCTTATGTGGTTTGATATCCGATGCCGAATTTTCTGGATCTACATATACCGTAACAGCATCTGCATCATTTACGGTTGTGTCTTTTACTTTTACCTGTACGGTAAGACCGTCTGCATCCCAAACCGGGATAAATTCTGCCTGTACCTCACCCTGATCGATCGTATAGGTTTCTCCTGCAATATTGCCATCCTTCGCCTCTGTAATAGTAACCTTCTGAATCGCCGGCTGAAGTTTCGTTGCATCCACATAAGCCCAATAAGCAGGCTTTGCTTTATAGTTTCCGTCAAAAAGCAGTGGGCACTGTGCAGAGCCGCTTGCTCCGCCACCGAGATCCGACTGGGAATGCAGCCATGAATTCGGCTCAATGACCCCCCAGACGGTAAGGCCGGATACGTTTGTTCCTTCCGCCTTTAACGCCTTGATCGCCTCATACAGATTCTTATGGCAGTATGCCATCTTGGTGTATTCGCTTTCCTTTGTAGCCGCTGTACCGTCGTAGGTACTGCTTGCCTTAAAATCCAGCTCAGTCAGCTGCACTTTGCCGGCTGCCTGTGCATACTTCTTCGCTACACTCTTAAACTGTGCAGCCGAGAAACCGTCCACATTGTAATGTGCCTGCATACCAAAAGCATCCAGTCTGGTTCCTTCTGCAGACTTCACGTCTTTGATCAGTTTTACGATACCCTCACACTTGGTGTTGTCCGTCTCTCCGAAGTCATTGTAGTAAAGTTCTACATTCGCTGGTGCATATTTGTTTGCATACTTGAAAGCATTGATGATGAATTCGTTGCTCTCATACACATGCCACCAGCTTGAGTTATTGCCATGTCGGATCTCACTGAGCGATTCTGCGGCACTCACTTTATCGGTACGATAGGTGTTACCGATGACTGCCTCATTCACAACGTCCCATCCATAAAAGAGTCCGTCATACTTTCCGTTTGCAGCCTCTCCAAAATAATGATCAAACACACTGGAAATAAACCACTCCAGTCTGCGGTTCATAGTCTCTTTATTCACATATGGCTTTGTAATATCATAGTTCTCATGGAAGAACCATTCCTGTGTCTGTGAATGCCATACCAGCACATGTCCGCGGATACGGATCTTCTGATCCGGATGGGCATTGTTCCACTCAAGGATCTTATCTACCATCGCATCTGCGCGGGAAAAGTCCAGGCTGTCTCCTGCATCGTTCACAACCGGCACTTCCAATTCTGAATCGTTAAAATTGATCTTCTTTGTCTTAATCGACGAATCAAGCTGATAGTTAAACAGTGCATCCGGCTTTAACTCGTTTCCGAATGTCACCGCATTGAAATGTTTCTCGACAAGTTCCATCAACGTATCGTCTTTAATTTCACTTGACATGATGGCAGTACCTGCGATCGAACCAGTTCCAAGACTTTTCGTAACGGATGCTTTCCAATCCTGAATGTCCTTTTCAATCTCCGGTTTTGGTTTTGTGATCTTTTTCATGGATACATTTGCCACATAGTATTTTCCCATGATACAGGAATTTTAGTCCTGCCAATCTCCCTGTTCCAAAATACGAATCACAACCTTCTTCGCACCTGAAGGAATCTTGTATGTTCCTTCGAATTTCGTCCATTTTCCAGCTTCAAG
>OHXK01001101.1_pt1 | contig 10664 bp, 7 predicted proteins | sample 1579921 | NCBI WGS metagenome assembly OHXK01 (sample SAMEA3882551, study PRJEB24775) | human gut metagenome | biome: human-associated habitat; feature: intestine environment; material: feces | place: Netherlands | collected 2009/2010 | reverse complement strand
TTCCGTCTGCATCTACGTATGATTTGAGCACGTACTGGTATTTTGCAAACATCATGCCATCCGTGTTGCTCTTATAATAATCGAGCGTATCCGGCATGCCCACTGCCATGGCAAGCATGACCATGATAAAGAAAATACCGACAAATAAAATCAGGTAATTTGTGACATTCTGGAACATGATCCGCAGGCGGAACCGGCCAAAAAAGCTCCATCCCGGCAGACGCATGGCTTTTTTATTCTTTGTCTTTTTCAGGTCATGACGCAGAAACTGCAGTGGTGTATGCTGCATCATGCGCACGATCACGATCAGGTTGACAACCAGCATCAGGATCACCGGAACCACCGTGGTCTTAAAGAACGCATCCGGATTCCAGATCGTGTAATACGTTGGCAGACTGTAACTGTTGTAATACATCGACACAACAATATTTTTAAACACCGTGTAGCCAAGTATATTTCCGACAATCGCAGCCAGCAGTGTTACAATAACCGGCATGGACAGATAGTGCCGCACCAGCTCTCTTTTCGTGTAACCGGACGCGCGCAGTGTTCCGATCTCGGAGGACTCTTTTGCAATCGTATTGCTGATCGTCACGGCAAAGATAAATGCGATGATTACCACAAGGATATCCAGCAGCACACCGCCCATGGCTTTGTCCGATCCCATATCATCGGTTGCAAAATTGATCGCCGGATTTCCATATTTCGGTGTGTAATCTTCGAGCTCATTGTCCGCAACAACCACCTGTGTGAGCAATGCACGCATAAAATTATCAGAGCGTGTTTTTTCCCCGGCCTCATCCGCAGGCTCCGTTTCATATTTCCATGCATAAGTATAGTGAATACTCTTGTGCAGCCGGTCGAAACCGTCCTGTGTCACCATTGCCACATCAAATTTCAGTGCATCAAACATCAGATCTGTGGTCTTTTCATGTAAGGTGGAGTAATTGACATACGCAAGCAGTCCCACAACTTTATAAGTCTCTCCGGAAACTGTGACGGTATCTCCCACCTTTATTCCGACGTTGTCGGCGTGCATACGGTCAATGGCAATTTCATCCGCCTTCTGTGGAAAACTTCCCTGCAACATACATGCCAGGTTGATATCCTTTGTCTTTGCAAATACGCGGATCGTTCCATCCTTTTTCCCGTCGTTATTATAATCTTCTTCCTCATTTCGGAAAAAGTTTTCATACAATGTTGTCTTTGTTGCCTTAAAATCCGCTTTTTCACCGGTCTCAATTGCCGAAAGCAAGGTGGCATCTGCCTGTTTTTTTAACTCAAAATGACCGTCTTCCTGTTTGTATTTTGTCACGCCTTCGCTTGCCGAAGTAATCATACTCTCGTTTGCCACATACATACCGGACACAAAGCCGATCGTGAGCACAAGAAACAGAAATACAACCAGATATTTTTTCCAGTCCCCGATCAGTTCCTTCGGTATTCTCCTGATCAGGGGATTTTTGATTTTTTTCTTTTTCATACTAATCTCCATTCTTGCGCTGTTTTTAAGCGCATCACAAGTTTGTGCGCCAGTACAGCTCCCTACCATTCCAGATCTTCCGCGGATACCTTGTTTGTATTGATGTCGTTGTGGCGCACCGCACCGTCACGGAGCTTGATCACATGGTCTGCCATATTTTTGATCGCCTCGTTATGTGTAACCATAATGATGGTATTTCCGTATTTTTTGTTGACCTCCTCAATCAGCTTTAAGATCTCCTTGGAGGTATTGTAGTCAAGTGCTCCCGTTGGCTCATCGCAGAGCAGAATATCCGGATTTTTTACAATTGCACGGCCGATGGAAACACGCTGCTGCTGGCCTCCGGACAACTGGTTCGGCAGTTTGTAGCGGTGCTCGTAAAGTCCAAGCGTATGTAACAGATCATCAATATCAAGGGCGTTATCCGACAGATAAGCCCCCACTTCAATATTTTCTTTTACATTTAAATTGCCGATCAGATTATACATCTGGAATACATAGCCGAGATGTTTTCTGCGGTACTGTGTCAGCTTTTTCTCGCTCATATCCTCTAACTTATCGCCGTTGATATTGATGTAACCGGAATCGGCGTTATCAATGCCTCCGATGATATTGAGCAGTGTGGATTTTCCGGAACCGGATGGTCCTAACAGCACACAGAACTCCCCTTTTGCAACGGAAAAATTCATGCCGCGGAGTACTTCCTGACGCGTCTGTCCGCTTCCGAATCCTTTCTTTAAATCTACAATTTCCAAAAACTTCTTTTCTTCTTCTGACATAGAAACTCCCTTTCTTTTTGGTTTAACTTTTCATACTAATATTAGTTTCATCTAACCCCTGGTTCTTTTTTTAGGTCTCCCGCAAAAAGCGAAAGACCCATGCTTCTTTTCTGAACCTTTTGTCCAAACGCGGACGATCTGTGCTTCTTTTCCCGACCTTCCGTCAAAACATGCAGACAGCCTACGGTCTGATGAGTCCGTACCAGCCTGCCAGCAGATATTTTACACCTTTTTCCGCAAACCGCAGTGCTTCTTCCTCGTCATCCATGTGCGTTACCATAAATATAAACATATCGATCTGTGAATGGGACATCCAGTGTACAACGCTTTGTTCCACCATCGGCACATGGTAAGCTTTGCACATCGCTTCACAGATAAATGCATTATGCTCATCCATCTGATCGACCAACCGGTCCGGCATACGTTCCATGCTTGATCCCTGCGCTTTTGTCAGCACTAGAAGCACTTCATCCCGGTAGGTGTACAGTTCATGAACAACCTGTGCGACTGCTTCAAAATCGCTGCTGTCATCATGCTCTTTTGCTTTGCCGCTCTCCATCTCCCTGACTTCAAAAGAAAAATGCTCCCGCAGAATCTCATTGAGCCGATCCATAAAATTTCCCACTACTTCACAGAACAGATCGTCCTTATCCTGAAAGAAAAAATACAGTGCTCCTGTGGTCACACCCGCCTTCTGGCAGATTCCTCGGAGGGATGCCCCCGCAAACCCTTTCTCCATAAATTCTTTTTTGGCACATTGGATCAGGTGTATCTTCGTCTCGCTGTCATGTATCTTCTTTCCTGCCATGGTACGCTCCCTGTAAATAAAAATGCAACATAACGTTGTTATGTTAGATAACACCGTTATGTTACATCATTCCCATGTCTATGTCAATAGAAAAACTTATGCATTTTTCTGTTTGTGTTTATCATAAGCAGCAAACATGCCGGCAAGCAGTGTTCCTGAAATAGAATGCCAGGTGCAGGAAACTGCGCAGATGATCGCAGACTCCGGTGTTGCGGAAAACTGTGCGGTCGTTGTGGCAAGGTTTGTTGCCAGTCCCGCATTCTGCATGCCAACTTCGATGGCAATGGTTCTCTTTTTGGCGGTATTCATGCCAACAAGTTTTCCTGCTCCATAACCAAGCAGATAACCAAGTCCATTGTGAAGAAAAACAGCTACAAAGATTACAGCTCCGGACTGGAAGAACTTCGCGCCCTGGGAAGATACCACACCACCAACAACACACGCCAGCCCCAGTACTGCCACACCCGGCATAATTTTCTGTAACTCACTGAACATTTTCTTTTTCCCCAGCAGATAGTTTAAAAGGAAGCCCAGTGCTACCGGAAGAATAACCGTTTCCACAATGGAAACAAGCATTGGCAGTGCCTTGATGGAAATATTGGTTCCGCTTGCCAGAAGAGAAACCATAAGTGGTGTCATGATCGGGGAAAGAATCGTGGATACGGTTGTCATTCCCACGGAAAATGCCACATCTCCACCACAGAGATACGACATGATGTTGGATGACACACCACCCGGACAACAACCTACCAGAATGAGTCCCAGTGCAATGCCTGCTGGAAGATGCAGCACTTTCGTCAGTGCGAATGCCAGAAACGGCATAATCAGATACTGTGCCAGTGCACCAACACAGATATCGAATGGTCTCTGTGCCAGAAAATCCTGCGTTGTCAGTGTCAGACCCATACTGAACATAATAATACCGATGATGATCGACTGACTTGTAAACTTATTGGAAACCGGATCGGAAAATAACTGATGGTTTACCCATCCCATCATTCCCGGAACGATAAATGTTACTACCGCAATTGCAATTACCACAATTGATGTGTAGTCCGATAACCATTTGCTGAGTTTTTGTAGTGCTTTCATAAACTTATCCTCCTTGGTCTGTTCACTGAAAAACGAATTCAGACATTAAAAAAGTCCCTTCCCAGATACTACTCTGGAAAGGGACGAATAAAATCCGCGTTACCACCCTGATTCCACAGAAAAACTCTGTGACACTTCACATACCAACATATGCTATCCCATAACGGAGGAAACCGGCGAAGTTTACTCACAGTTGTCTGCTTTCAGCCCGCTTCTTAGACAGGATCATCCTTATCCGGCTACTACCTGTTCGCACCACCCACAGGCTCTCTGAAAATAACGATAAGATACGATGCTGTTCTCGTCAACGAATTTCGGTGAACAATATTTTCTTTTCGATGATTATTATATTCCCCTGTACAGATATGTCAAGGAAAAATTTTTCCACCAACGCTTTTCTGATTGACCTCTCCGTTTGCTCTTATGGGACATACATTACATCTTTTTCTCTATATGTCCCCACAACTTTCCATCAGTCTTTTTCAAAATGCTGATAATCCTTCGAATGTGTCCAATCGCCGCCCCAGGTAAATCCATATCTGGTAAAAAGCTTGTAACACAGATCATCGTGATCGATCTTGTGCGGAAAATCCCCACTCCGGTCAACATACGCTTTTGCATTTGCAGGCTCAATCGACAGCTTTCCGTTGACGGTTTTTACATAGGGATTATAAAGTGTATTGATGTCAACTGCCATGCCCAGACCGTGTTTTGAGATTTTTGTCGTGTGGGAAATGAAACGGAAATTAAACGCAGAGGAATTGTTATCGCTCATGGATGCCTCATCATCCGCATCGTATTCATCCACCAGCCGGACTTTTTCAATGGGATATTCTGCCTCATACAACTGCCTGAAAATGGCAAGGACATCCTCTGCAATGGCTTTATTTACCACAAGTTCTCCCTCTTTTGTCTGACCGTCAAACCCCATGTGGAGCACATGAAGATAGCGGAGATCTTCCCGCGGTACGGTACAGTCTGCCTTGTATGATTTTCCCTGCATCTTCTCAAAAATATCGTCCGGGATTTTGGAAATATAGAACGCTTCCTCTGTGATACTTTTCCCGGTACGGTCCGCATTTTCAACACTTTGTTCTTTCTGCGTATGATCCGGTTCGTTCATGTTTTGTTTTTTCTCACTCAGTTCTGTCCCTGAAGTCCTGTGATCCTGTTCTTTTTCACTGTTCTCCTGATCCGCAACCTCAGACTTTTTTGTGTTTGATTTTTCCGGATGCCGGATCAGACGGCTTCCGGTTACGACTGCGGCAGCTGCAAGTAACACGACCGCAGTGATGATCATTCCTTTTTGCTTTTTCACCAGTTTCTCCTTACTGACACGTTTCCCTTTTCTGTACATAAAAATTCATCCGCTTCAACATGATAACACCGCTAAGCCTACGCTATCGAAAAAAGTGTCATGTGAAAGCCCGAAGGCCGCATTTCTGCACGGATGAATTGTGTATATTTTAGCACTGATTTTTGGGATTTGCTATATTTTCATAACAAAAAATGCATTTTTCTTTTAATGCACCCTCGAAAAATAATCCATCAGAATTCCCTTAATATGATTATACCTTCTGGCATAAGAATTCTCCACCCGTATAATCTCCATATTGTGTGCCTGACAGATGGCATTTTTCTTCCGGTCGCGCTCCTGCACCACCGCATCTTCAAAATGCTCTTTCCCGTCAAGTTCGATTGCCAGAACCGGCAGTTCCTTTTTTCCCTGTTTTTCGTACACAACAAAATCAAAGCGCCCCATATAAAACAGATCATCATATGTCATATTGTCCTGAAACACCTGCGATATGGCAACTTCTTTGTGGATCACATACTTACTCTGGGAAAGCCAGATATTTTCGAGCGCATGCGTCAGGTTTTCGAGAAACGCATTTTCGGTAGCGGTAGAAAACGGCTGGATGCCAAGTGCACGGGAACTGATATGTTTTTCCGTAATCTCTGACTTCCCGTTGGTTTTGATGTACTGCGCAAGTTCATAAAGATCATCGTCTGCCTGTCCTGCATGCAGGCGCTCCAGTTCTTTGCTGTCTGCGAGCAGAACAAGCTTGTCTTTCGCCCGTGAGGTTGCAACATTGATCAGTTCCTTATTGTTTTTCAGCCATTGATAGGTACCGACATTGGTGCGGTCGGACAGTGCCGTGGAAAAAAGCACCACATCCTTTTCATCTCCCTGAAAAGCATGCACCGTTCCACAGACTAAATTTTCGAGGTGGTTTTCTTTGATCGCCTGCTCGATCAGTGCCCGCTGGTTTACAAACGGTGTGATCACCGCGATACTTTTGTCCGTGTTCTGCTTCGCGTATGCAATGACCTCGTCTGCTTCCGCCGGAGATGTATTTTTGATCTCGGCACGGTCACTTTTTACATCTACATAGACAAGTGGCTCCGGCTCTTTGCTTTTTGAACAGATCTGCAGTTTGGAATTGTAATATTTTTTATTGTTAAATCCAATAATTTCTCTGTTGCAGCGGTAATGGCTGCGCAAAAGCACTTCATCACTCACCGCATCACATGCCAGATACGTTTTGTAAATCGAATTCTTTCTGTAATCATATTCCTCTGCCACATGATACCGCCGTCGCAGCTTGCGGTTGATCAGTTCTCCGAGCAGAATAACCGGATTCAGCTGCTGCGGATCTCCCACAAGCATCAGTTTCTCTCCACGGATAATCGGGACAAGAGAGATCGCAACATTGCACTGGCTGGCCTCGTCCATAATGGTCATGTCAAACAGTGGCTCCGGTTTCCCGATCTTATGTGCCGATATGCAGGTAGTAATAATGATTGGAAAAACACGCTGCAACTTCTTTACATTTTCGGATTTCTGCATGTATTTGTTGAATGCCCGCGCCTGTGTCTCTGGATTTTCTCCAGAATCTAAAATCTCCCGCAGTTCCTGATATTTGGGTTCTTCGAGTGTCTTGATATAACGCGCAGACGTATAAAATAAATACTGATAAAATTCTTCTTCGTTGCGGTCGAGAAGCTGCAGGGCATCCGAATCAGAAATTTCGCCAATCTGATGGATTCTCTGATCGAGCTTCTGCATCTGGTATCCCTGCAGGTCCATCTGAAACGGGAGCAGATTCATGGCATTTTTAATATGTTCCTGGTATTCCATCAGATGCGAAAGTGTCTCTTTCCGCTCCTTTAAATCCAGAATTTCCTCATACTCTTTCAGTCTCGCAGAAAGACGTTTTGCACGGTCAATCCGGTCATCCTTGCGCTTATCGAGCGTGGACGTAAATATTTTTACGGTCTGCACCTGATTGCGCAAGCGGTTGATGTAGCTGATTGCAGCTTTAACTTTGTCTATATTCCCAAGCCGCAGTACCGGAAACGGAATGGTCTGTCCATGGTACTCAAGATGTGTCAGTTTTTCAAATACATTGTCGATTGGAACGTTATTGTAGGACGCAAATAAAACGGTCGTATTGTTAAAAAACGCCGTTACTATTGTGTTAATGATCGTATTTGTTTTTCCCGTGCCCGGTGGCCCCTGTATGTAGGCAAGCGGATATTTCATGGCGTTGTTGATTGCCAGCAGCTGATCCAGATTGATGTTCTGATTGATCAGTGCAATCGGATACGCCTTGGTGCGGCGCGGCCGTTCTAACAATTCCCCGAAGAAGGCTTTGACTGGATAAGTAACCTGCTGCCTTTCAAACATATCAAGTATGGCTTTGTACTCGTCATGCAGATTCAGCACTACATCCATCCCAAGCCCCAGCACATACGGCATATCATCTACGACCGGCTTTTGCCCGCCATGACCGGTAATCGCATCTTTGATTTTTTCCAGATTGTTTTCAAAATCTTCCAGCAGTTCGTACTCGTCCGCATCCAAAAATTTACGCGCATTTTCCGTCTGTCCGTCAATACCAAACTGTGTGCAGACTGTGATATCTTCATCCGGCTGAAACACTCTGTTTTTCACATCAAGGTTCAGGTTCCGGTATGCCAGAACGTACAACCCCTTCGCCGTATGAATACTCAATACATTGAGTGCCAGTTTCTTAATTCTTAAATTGGTGCTCTTTTTCTTTTCGTGAGACAGGGAATACTGGAAATTTGACACGACCTCCTGAAACTGCTGATCGTTAAGTGCATACCGTCCGTTTTTCACACGATCCCCATCAATATAATGGATCAGATCATAATCGGTGATGTAAGGCGTCGTATCCATGCGGTTACACAGTTCCAGATAATTTAGTATTTTCAGATTTGCAGAGCTGGAAAAAATAGTTTTATAACGCTCCGGATGCATCTCGATATCTTCGATCAGCTGCCTGTTTTCCGGACAGTACGTTCCTTCAATGACTTCCGTGGACAGAATGGAATCCACAAAAATTTTGTCATATTCCCCCAGTGTATACATTCCAAGGTGCAGACCATCTACTTTGAGGGTACGTTTTGCCGGATCAAGATCACGGATTCCAATCCAGTATTTTGTAATCTGATCCGCTTTGTTCCGATATTCGATTTTCAGCCACTTTCCCTCATGAATCGCCCGGAAAATGTCCCTGCAAATCTGATTCATACTATGCTTCGTCCTGTTTTACATGATATCTCTATCATTCATTATGATGTTCGGACAGAACCTTTGTCAAGCAAATCCTCAATTCCCTTTGCTGCTCAAAGGATTACTTCTCGTTTCAAAAAACTGGTTGTTATCTATGCGTGCGCGGTTTTTGTCGTTGTACATACTGCTCTGCCGGATTTCTGCATTTTCTTTTTCCTGTTCCGGTGTGTTCTCCGCAAAATATTTTGGTCCTGCGGTAACCGGATCTGCATCCGTTCCTACAAGCATCGCTGATTTATCCGTGTAATTTTTTGGTTTCATGACATACCTCCATATTTTTTGTTAGTATGTCCGATTTTTATCCTCTCCACTCCCGTAAGTAAAAGTTTGTAAAAACTTCCGTAACCGGTCTGTCTTCGGATTCTCGAAAAATTCTTTCTTAAATCTTCTTCTAATGGAATATCGTACTCTTTCTCAATTCGTCCGACATCGTTTCCAGATGACTTTTTACTGTTCTTGCAATGATTTCATCATCTTCCACGATAAAAATGCGATACATCGATTTAGTATCTGCCACGCAACCGCTGCTGTTCGCCTTCTTCTCCTGATGCAGAAAAAGATAATCAGCACAGCAATAATCACCAAATAACTTCCCATTGCCTGTCCTCCTGCGTTTCCATCATGAAATCTTAGTTCCTGCCTTTGAATACTTTAACGCTTCCTTGCAATATACAGACTGATTTACAATCCAAATCAGGCACACTACAAGAGAAGGTAAGAATCCTATGCCCAAAACAAGTGCACAGACGGCAAGCACAATGGACAGAATCGTACAAACCGTGTTTGTGGAGGCGTAAGCTTTAACCTAAAAATCATAATCATCCGGGTGGAGATGCGAAACTGACAGAAGATTTTCTATGCAGGATGAGGCAGAGCAAAAAGCAAAAATTGACAGGGAGCAGGCAAATGAGCTTGAATATGCCGATGAATCGCAGAAAGAGAAGGACTCAGACAACAGTGGAGGAGGACAGCCGGTAAGAAATCCTGAGAGGGAGAAGCCGAAGTGGGAGGATACGATCACAAACCGAATGATGCACTGGTCATACACCGCAGAGCAGAAAGAAGAAGTGAAGAAAGCACTTGCGGCAGGTGTTCCGAAAGCAACGATTCTTACTTATTTCTATCCGGAAGTGACGGTGGAGAAGATGAGTTCATATCGGAAGAATCAGTAAAGGCGTCGCATAGGCACAGGAACTGTGGTATAATGTGCCTATGCGGAATGAAAAAGTTTTGTAAATCTGAAATATGTTGGTGTTTAAAATTAAATTATTTTTTGAAAAAGTCAGAAAAACAAGAAAAGATATTTTACTAAATAGGAAAATTACCAAAACTAATGTAGTTTGTCCTACTTAAGATTTCACTGGCAGATGTCGATAAATATGATAAAGGTTGTTTCTGCAGAAGATAAAAAATAAAGAGAGGAGGTTGATGATTTAAACTGAAATAACCAGTTACATAATTGATTTTGTTATTACAAGGAGGTATTTAAATGAAACGTAAAATTTCTTTTATGATGGTATTAGTATTATTATGCACTATGTTTGTTGTGCCTGTATCTGCGGCTGAAGTATCAAATATTTCAGACGAGGGAATATCTGTTGCGGCAACAACTGGAACAACATACTTTTCAAAAACAACTACAAAGTTAAATTCGTTGAACGGTTTGGAGGCTTCTTCTTTATTATCGTCAGGTACTTGTTTAGGAAATACAAGAAATATTACATCTGTTACGGTTAATTGTCGTGTAAGCAGAGGAAGTTCTCGTTACATTCTAAAAGTTACATCACCTAGTGGAACTGTAGCTACAAAAACATGTGGTACAACAAGCACAACATATACTTTTACAGAATTCAGAAATGAAGATCCTGATGGAAAATGGACAGTATCTATTGCATCACA
>OHXK01001086.1_pt1 | contig 10756 bp, 10 predicted proteins | sample 1579921 | NCBI WGS metagenome assembly OHXK01 (sample SAMEA3882551, study PRJEB24775) | human gut metagenome | biome: human-associated habitat; feature: intestine environment; material: feces | place: Netherlands | collected 2009/2010 | reverse complement strand
AGTATGAAGCGTAGCGCGAAATACGAATGCCCGCTTGTATGCTCGCAAAATTTCAAAAATCTGCCTATTGTTTGCTTATACAAATTTTTGACTGCTAGGAGATTAAATAGTGTTTCGTAATTATTTGATTAAATTTATTCCTGAGAATTTGTTTCTTTAACAACCTCCGTCACTTTTTCGGTTGCTTTGGCTGTTGGCTTTGTTGGAGCCTTTGTTATTTTTTCTGTTTTCTTCTCAGTTTGTTTTTCAGTCTTCTTTTTTGTAGTATTTTTCTTGGTTGTTTCTTTTTTGGAAGCATTCTGAGCAATTTTATATGGCAGGATACAGCCTGGTGGATTGGATCTGTAGGGGAGACAGACTGGCAACAGATTCTGGCAGATGGAGAACAGCGGGAACGCTTTTTTGGGCAGGTTTTAATCCTGCGGGGGATTCCTTGGATTATACTGCAGATTTTCCTCTTCATTTCCTGGGGACGGTGGGTGTTCGCAGGTTGGTATGGATGGCTGGGGGTGTCCGGCGGTATGGTGACAGGTGCATTCTGGAACAGAAACGGACTGGCAGGTATCGGACAGGTTCTGGGATTTTGTTTTCCGCAGATGCTTGTCTATAGTGTGGCATATTTTGGACTACTCCTCTTACTGGTAGCATGGCAGAAACTGCGTAAGGAACGGAGAAATGCAGTCGTTATGCACAGGAACCGGAATGGAAAGACATTGGCGGTGTTTGTTTTTTTGCTATTGTGTAACACTGGTATTTATACGATGGGAATTTGGTTGGAATTGGTTGTGAACCCGTGGGTTGCAACTTTTTCAATGCAATTACCGATAAAATAAAATCAGCTGGTATCAATTTGATCGCAGAATAAGCATCCCCCTTTCCCCCACGCTTCAAGTGTGTAGAGCACTAAGCGGGGGGAAGGGGGATGCTTATGTCAGTGATTCTGAAACGAATCTGTCCGCATACACTGAATAGATCAAACATTCCGGGTCAAATGGGTTTGACCTGAATGCTAACGGACAGAATCAGCAATTGCATACAGGAGCTGTTCGGATTCTTCCCATCCAAGACATGGGTCAGTAATAGATTTTCCATAAATGTGCTCACCAATTTTCTGATTTCCCGGACAAATATAACTTTCAATCATTACGCCTTTGACCAGTTTATTGATGATCGCAGATTCTTTGCGGTTGTGCATTACTTCCTTGACGATACGAATCTGTTCCTCGTACTTTTTGTTGGAATTGGAATGGTTTGCATCCACAATACATGCCGGGTTTACCAGATCCATTTTTTCATACATTTCATTCAGGCGAATCAGATCTTCGTAATGGTAGTTGGGGATAGCAACCCCGCGTTTGTTGACTGCACCACGCAGGATAACATGAGCCAGTGGATTGCCGGTAGTGTCTACCTCCCATCCGCGATGTACGAAATGGTGAGGATGCTGGGCAGCATATACAGAATTTAACATAACAGAAAAATCACCACTGGTAGGGTTTTTCATGCCGCTGGCCACATCAAATCCGCTGACAGTCAGACGATGCTGCTGATCTTCTACGGAACGGGCACCGATAGCCACGTAGGAGAGCAGATCGTTGATGTAGTCCCAGTTTTCCGGGTAAAGCATTTCATCTGCAGCGGACAGACCGGTTTCTTCAATGGCACGCAGATGCAGACTGCGGACTGCGATGAGTCCGGCAATCATATCCGGTTTTGCCTCCGGATCCGGCTGGGTAGCAATTCCTTTATAGCCTTCTCCGGTGGTCCGTGGCTTGTTCGTGTAGATACGTGGAATCAGAATCAGCTTGTCTTTCGTCTGCTCGTTTACTCTTGCCAGGCGGTGGATATAATCCATAACCGGCTCTTCTTTGTCTGCGGAGCATGGTCCGATGATGACAAGAAATTTATCTGATTCGCCACGCAGTACGCGGCTGATTTCTTCATCTCTTTCACATTTGATTTTTTTGCAGGTATTATTTAACGGGTAGGTCTGCTTAATCTCCTCCGGTGTCGGTAATTGTTTTAAATAAGAAAAACTCATGATGTTACTCCTTTATTGATGGCTGAAAAATTTCTGACGGATGATGTCGACCGGCATTTTTTGTCCGGTCCAACATTCAAAGGAAGCTGCACCCTGGAACAGAAGCATATACAGTCCGTTAAATACGGAACATCCGGCAGCTTCGGCCATCTGATACAATTTTGTCTTGCGTGGATTGTAGATGATATCGCATACAATCAGTTCCGGGAACAGCATGGATGCGTCCGGGATCGGGCACTGATCGTCATGTGGCGCCATACCTACGTTGGTAGCATTGGTCAGAATGGCACTTTCGGAAATGCTCTTGCGCATCTGCTCAGTGTCTGCAAAATCATAAATGTGAATATTGCAGGAGGTATGTTCGCGGACGCGGTCTGCGAATGCCAGTGCACGGTCAAATTCTTCCGGGAGTTTCAGCTGAAAGATGTCGATGTCTGATACACCATCCAGAGCTGCCTGAGTACAGATTGCAGTGGCAGCACCGCCGCATCCGAGCACTGTCATTTTTTTCCCAATGATGTCATGTCCGGCATCTGATACGGAAGACATAAATCCAATACCATCTGTAGTATGACCGGTCAGCTTGCCATCTTTAATAATGACAGTATTGCATGCCTGTGCAATTTTGGCGGCTGGTGTCAGCTCATCCATGTATTCTAACACGTGTACTTTGTACGGCATAGTTACGTTGAAGCCTTTTGCACCGATATCTCTGAGACCGCGTACTGCGGTACCCAGATCACTGCCGGCAAGATCAAATGCCAGATAGACATAATCCAGTCCCAGCTGACGAAATGCTTCATTGTGCATCTGGGGGGAGATGCTGTGCGCTACCGGACTTCCGATGAGTCCGGTCAATGTTGTTTTTCCGGTAATTTCCATAATCTTTTCCCTGCCTTTTTGTATCTCATATTTTTCAAGCTTTTCAATAATAATGATGGGTATTTGGTAAATATGAACGGTTTTATATGTCCTTATGATAGGGTGTTTTAGAAAAAAAGTCAATATTTTCAATCTTTTAAGGTTTATCATTACGAAAAAACATGTTACAATGAAAATGTTAAGCGTAAATAATGGAACGGAGGAACATTATGCAAAATGCATTTGAAATAAAAGGAATACGAATTGGAGATGGTCAGCCGGTGATCTGTGTGCCGGTAGTGGCTCTAAAAAAGGAAGAAGTCATTACTAATATTCGTTTTCTGGCGGAACAAAAGGTGCAAATGATCGAGTGGCGTGTGGATTGTTTTGAAGAAGTCGATGATTTCCATGCGGTGAGTGAAGTGCTGCAGGTAATACGTCCGGTACTGGAGCATACCATTTTCCTTTTCACTTTTCGGACAAAACAACAGGGCGGAAGCCGCAAGATGGAAGAGTGGAAAATCCTGAAGCTGAATGAACTGGCAGCAAAAAGTGGTTGTGCAGATCTTATAGATCTGGAGTTTTTTGAGGCCACAAAACCGGAAAAAGAAATCCGCCGGTTTCAGCGGATGGGTGTGCGTGTCATTGCTTCCCATCATGATTTTGACGAAACTCCGGATGACCGGATTCTGCGGATGCTGATGGAACAGATGCAGCAGGGTGGAGCTGATGTGGCAAAACTGGCAGTAATGCCGAAAAATGCAGATGATGTGGTACGTTTATTGAAACTGACCAATGACATCAAGCAGAAATATCCGACGCTTCCGGTTGTTACCATGTCTATGGGTGCTCTTGGAGTAGTCAGTCGTATGGCCGGAGAAATCTTCGGATCCTGCATCACTTTTGGCGCTGTTGGGGAGATTTCTGCACCGGGACAGATTCCGGCTGGTCAGCTGGAACATATTCTGCAGATAATCCACAAGGGACTGGAATAAGATAAAAACATCGAGATACGAGGAGAATTGTGATGAAACAACATATTTATCTGATTGGTTTTATGGGAACTGGTAAAACAACGATTTCGCATAAGTTACGGGAACTGACAGGGGCCAAAGAAATCGATATGGATGCATGGATCGTAGAGAAAAATGCCTTGTCTATCAATGAAATGTTTGAAAAATACGGTGAGACTTATTTCAGAGACCGGGAGACGGATGCTGTATGCGAGATTGCAAAGTCTGCTCCGGCAATCGTATCCTGCGGCGGCGGTGCGGTACTGCGGCAGGAAAATACACAGATAATGAAGGAGAGCGGCAGGATCGTGTTGTTGACAGCAACACCGGAGACAGTATACCAACGGGTAAAGAACAGCACAGACCGACCGCTGCTTAACGGTCATATGAATGTGGAGTATATTGCATCCCTGATGGAAAAGCGTCGGGCACTGTATGCGGAAGCCTGTGACATCAGCGTGTCAACAGATGGAAAAACACCGGAGCAGATTGCAATGGAAATTCTGGCGGCGGCCGGCGAAATGTGAACATAAAATCCGGGAAAGGTTTACTGGTATATGAATGTATTACTGATAGGCGGATCTGGAAGCCTGATCAACAGTTTGATTGTGAAATTTAAAAAAGAAGGACACCGAATATTTCTGCTGACAGGAGACCGGTATAAAAAACAGAAATATGAACCGGTATTTGAACGGTACAATTTTGCCTACAGCAGTGAAAATCTGCAAGAGATTATGGAAAGTGTTCGTCCGGATATAACAATCTATACCGGGGCTTTTGATCCGAATTATCGCTGGATGTCCGAGGAACGGGAGACCGTACGTTTCACATCGGATCTTATGAATGTGCTGGTGGCATATTCTACGATCCGGATGGGTAAATTTATTTTTTTATCTTCTCATGAAGTATATGAAGGCTATCATGAAAATGCACTGACTGAGGATATTCCACCAGAGACAACGGGATATCGCGGAACGACGCTGATCCAGGCAGAAGAAATTTGTAACAATTACAGAAAAAACTGGAAATTAGATCTTTTGATCCTGCGTCTGGATCATTTGTTCTGCATTCCGGAAAGCGCATCGGAGATTCACAGTGTGTGTGCCCGGATGTGCCTGGAAAGTATGCGGGACGGATGTATCAGCGCAGACAGCAATCATGAATTTGCCATGCTCTATGAGCAGGATGCTGTAGAATTTATTTTTCAGATCGTAAAGAGCAGGGAACATAAATTTTATCTGTATCATCTGTCATCAGACTGTGTGATCAGTGAGGTGGAACTGGCAGGACGGATTCAGAAATGTCTGAACAACGGATCAAGCATTGTGACAGTTTCAAAGTATGACAAGCGCTGTATTCTCAGTGGAAAGCGGTTTCATGAAGAATTTGGAATGCATACAATTTTTGAACTGGATGAAATTATTGGCCAGACCATTGATTATATGAGAAAACATGAAGAACGGTTTGAAAAGTATCAGGAGAGTCGGGATTCATGGTGGAAAATTCTCTGGAAGAAATGGAAATGGGTGTTTCAGGTTATAGTTCCATTTGTGGAAAACTTGTTATGTTTCATTCCGTTCTTTATGTTGAATAACAGGATGACTGACAGTGCGTATTTTACGAATCTGGATCCGTATCTGCTGTATGTACTGGTTTTTGCGATTATTTATGGACAGCAGCAGGCAACTTTTTCGGCTGTCTGCGCAGTTGCGGGATATCTGTTCCGGCAGATGTATCAAAGGACAGGATTTGAAGTAGTGCTGGATTATAATACATATGTGTGGATAGCACAGTTATTTATCCTCGGACTGATCGTTGGGTATATGCGGGATCAGATCCGGATGATCCGAAGGGAAAGTCTGGAGATGGAAGAACATCTGACCGGGCAAATTGCAGATTTGCAGGAGATCAATGCAACAAATGTTCGGATTAAGGCTGCTATGGAGCAACAGCTGATCGGACATCAGGACAGTATCGGAAAGATTTACCAGATTACATCCAGACTGGAACAGCAGATGCCGGAGGAGGTACTTTTTGATGCGGTGGAAATGATGAAAGAACTGTTGCATACGGAGGATGTGGCTATATACAGTATCGCAAACCAGGAGTATGCCCGCTTATTTTCAGCAAGTTCAAAAAGAGCAAGAAGTCTTGGAAATTCCATTCGTTACCGCGAGATGCCGGATATTTATCAGGAACTTGCAGAGCGGAGAGTATATATTAACAAAGCGATGGCTGAGGAGTATCCGCTTATGGCAACTGCTATTTACGAGGAAGAAGAAATCCGGCTGATCATTATGGTATGGGGATTAAGCTGGGAGCATATGACACTGGGAGAAGCAAATTTTCTGACGGTTGTCAGTTATCTGATCCAGAATGCGGTTCTCCGTGCACAGCGGTATATAAAGGCACTGGAAGAAGCACGTTATCGGGAAGGCAGTGAGATCCTGGAGCCGGAAGCTTTTGAATCGCTTGTCAGGGCATATGAACACGCGCAGGGACGCAATCTGACACAGTATACCCTGTTGTGTGTTTCGGAACAGCCGGAAAGATATAAAAAAATCTGCAGTGATATGAGAGGGTTGCTGCGAAGTACAGATTATATGGGAATGCGTGCGGATGAAAAATTATATGTTCTGTTGACAAATACCGGAAGAACGGATGCGGTATTTGTGGAGCAGCGATTTGAGAAAAAAGGATATCCGGTCGTGGCTGTGGAGATAGAATAATGGACAGACATATCAGGTTGATTATAATGTTGCTGCTGGTCAATACAGTAATTACGGCAATATATCTGTTTTTGGGATATATCCGGAAAACAGAAAATATACAGGGACGGTGGATGAAAGCAGTTGTAATGCTGTTATGTCCATATGATAATGTCCGGCGAGTGCAGTTATGAGCGTGTCCATGGATTGTGGCGTTTCCAGCATCTTCCACAGAAATTCACCGGTTTCGTTTATTATTATGCCGTGTTTCTGATCGGCAATGCTCTGTCCGTAAGGTAATAGATAGGTGTGAGGACCGATTTTGCTTAACACATAGCCTTGTTGTTGTTTTAACATGAAAATCTCCATTTCCAAAGGTATAATCAGATAAAAAATCCCCCGGCATGAAACCGGGGGAAAATGCAACCGGCGGGAATCGAACCCACATTGCAGGAGTCGGAGTCCTGTGTTCTATCCGTTAGACTACGGTTGCTTAACTGGTTGATTGACTCAACAGAAAACATCATAACATATAACCTGAAAAAAATCAAAACATTTTTTGTTAAATCTGAAATATTCTATGACTATTTCATAAACTTTTCGGAAAATGCCTAGACGTAGTTTTTTCCCTGTGGTATGATGTTAGGCGAAATATCGGAGGTAAAAAATGTCAGATTTTGATAAGAAAAAAAGTTCTGTGAACAATAATGAAAATTATAATAAAAAAGTAGATCATACAGACGATGATATTTATGAGATTCCGGATATTGTAAGCAACGGAAAGAAGAGTAGTAAAATGGAAGATAGAAAAGATAAAAAGAAAAAAACAGATCATACACAGAAACATATGTTTGAAAACCGTTTACATCATCATAGAAAAGAAAAGGAAAAATCGGACATTCTGGAGGAACTGGAATTTATTTCGGAAGAGAGTGTAAAGGACAAGTCCCGGATGGCTGAAGGAAAACCGATTTCCCATGAATTTGTGTCAAAGAAAAAGACATTGCGCAGAAGTGTGGATGCCAGAGAGGCGAAAAAGGAGAAATCTGTTGCCTTTATGCGTCGGAATATTGCTTTCGTAGGCATTGGATGTCTTGTTGTGGTAGTAGGTGTCAGTGCAGCTGCCATAGGTGTTAAGAATATGAAAGCGAAAAAAGCAGCAGCGAATAAGAACCAGGCACTGTCCGCACAGGAATATGAAACCGATCAGTATGCTGAGATCAATACGTTGATGGAAAATTATTATGCATCTTATGCATCCGGAAATACCGGTGAGATGCTGGAGTTTGCAAATCCAATTTCCGACATGGAGAAAAGCTATATCTCCATGTACAGTCAGTATATTGAAAAATACAATAACATTACCTGTTATACCAAGACGGGTGCAGATGACAGTTCTTTTATTGTGATAGTGGCATTTGATCTGAAATACAAAAATGTGGATACTGCAGCTCCGGGGCTTGACTGTTTTTATGTAAAGACCAACGAGCAGGGCAAGTATTATATTGATAATGTATACAGCCCCTTTAATATGAGTTATCAGGAGAACCCGATTGACGATACGATCCGTCAGCTGATTTCTGATTTCCAGAATGGAGCGGATATCATTGCTTTGCAGGCAAACGTGCAGACCCGTTATGAAGATGCGGTAAATGCCGATGCAAATCTGCAAAATCTGTTGGAAGTAACGATTCCGAATGCAGTCAGTGAGTGGGAGATACAGCAGCAGCAGCTGGCAGAGCAGAAAGCGCAGGAAGCAGCAAATCAGGTTGCCCAGCAGGATCAGACTGAGCAGCAGATACAGCAGCCGGATCCCCCGATTACAGATCAGCCGGTACAACAGCCGGAAGTAACACAGCCGGATCAGACACAGGTGGCAGATACCACAGAAGTTGAACAAAAGGCATGGGTCTATGCGACGGAAACCATGAATATCAGACAGGAACCAAACGAACAGTCCGCCGTACTGGCATCTGCATTCCAGGGGTCTGAACTGCGCCAGCTGGCGGTGACAGCAAATGGCTGGGTTAAAGTTAAGACCGGTGATATCGTTGGATATGTCAAGAGTGAGTACATTACCACCCAACAGCAGTAAGTAAAAAACAGAGAGAGGGGACAGGTTAACTGTTCCCTTTTGATATGTGTATAAAACGGGGATTCGAAATCTGCATAGTTTTTGTGCTACAGGACAATACTAAATCAAAAAGAGGAGGTATCTGTCATGACACAGAAAGACGAAAACTATCTTTTACAGGAAATCTGCCGAAACTCCGGTATGGGTGTAGCGGCAATTAACCAGGTGCTCAAAGATGTGTATGATGAAGAGTTTGCGTATGAACTGAATGTACAGGCAGACAAAATGGAACAGTTTGCCCGAAAGGCCGGGATACGTCTGCGGGAAAACGGCAGTGAGCCGTCGGAACCAAAGCCAATTGCCACAGCTATGCTGGTAACTGCAATCCGTATGAAACAGGCATTACAGAACAGAACCGAGGATGTGGCGGATCTCATCGGAAAAGGAAATGAACGTGGTGTAAAGGAACTCAAAAATGCTATTCACAAGTATCGGAATGCTGGGATTTACGCCACAGAGCTGGCAAAGGAAATGGTGGATTTTGAATCAGATAATCTGAGAAAAATGTATACTTACTGCAGATATCCGGAAGAATCATAGCATACGAAAAGTATGCAGAAATTAAGAAGAGGAAGCAGTAGAACCGCTTGAATACAGAATCAGTAAATCAGTGAGAAAGAGAAATGCAGATGGATATAATGAAGAGAGAACAACAGGAAGGAATCCGTATTAATAAGTATCTGAGCGAAGCCGGGATATGTTCCCGGCGCGCGGCAGATCGTGAGATTGAGAACGGAAATGTGTGGATTGATGGCCGTCAGGCCGTAAACGGAGACCGGGTGTTGCCGGGGATGAAGGTTATTTTCTGTGGGAAAGAAGTACATCCGGAGACAGAAGAAATTATGATTGCCTTTCATAAGCCGGTGGGCATCGTCTGTACGGCAGAAAAACGGGAAAAACAGAATATTATTGATTTTATCAACTATCCGAAACGAATTTACCCGGTGGGGCGCCTGGATAAAGACTCCGAGGGGCTGATCCTGCTGACGAATCAGGGTGATTTGGTGAATAAAATGATGCGGGCCGGAAATTATCATGAAAAAGAATATGTAGTGACGGTGGATCAGAAGATCACACCGGAGTTTTTGCGGCAGATGTCTGGAGGCCTGTATCTGAAAGAACTGGACGTACATACAAGACCATGCACAGTAACAAAAGTGAATGACCGAACCTTTCGTATTATATTGACCCAGGGGTATAACAGGCAGATTCGCAGAATGTGTGAGACCTGTGGATATCGGGTGAGACGCCTGGTTCGTACCAGAGTGATGAATGTTCTGTTGGGGGATCTTGCACCGGGTACTTACCGGGAATTGACGGCAGAGGAGATGCGAAAATTGAAAAAGCTGACTGCACAGTCATACAGTGCACCGAAAGGTCAGCATAAGAGAAGCGAGGGTAAGAGATAGATGGAGCAGAGAATGGAACAGGTGCAGATACAGATTGATGAACTGCGCAGAAAAATCGAATATCACAGCAACCGGTATTATAATATGGATGATCCGGAAATCACAGATTATGAATATGATATGCTGATGCAGCAACTGAAAAAAATAGAAAAGGAGCATCCGGAATTTGTGACACCGGATTCACCGACACAGAAGGTTGGTGGAACGGCAAAGAGAACCGCAGGCGTGTTGGTGCGGCATAATGTACCGATGCTGAGTCTGCAGGATGTGTTTTCCAAAGAAGAAGTCTATGCTTTTGTGGAAGAAATGCAGCAACAGCTGGAGCATCCGGAATTTGTGGTGGAATATAAGATTGACGGGCTTTCCATGGCGCTTCGCTATGAGGATGGGGCATTAAAACTGGCGGTGACCAGAGGAGACGGCATCATCCAGGGAGAAGATGTAACAGCCAATGCGAAAGTAATCCATGATGTAAAGAAAAAGATGAAAGATCCGCTGCCTTATATTGAAATCCGTGGAGAAGTCTATATGAAGAATGCGGATTTTGAAAAAGTAAACGAAACACAGGAGATGCTTGGGAAAAAGACATT
>OHXK01001072.1_pt1 | contig 10824 bp, 8 predicted proteins | sample 1579921 | NCBI WGS metagenome assembly OHXK01 (sample SAMEA3882551, study PRJEB24775) | human gut metagenome | biome: human-associated habitat; feature: intestine environment; material: feces | place: Netherlands | collected 2009/2010 | reverse complement strand
ATAGCAGTCTGCCCGCTGCACATCTCCTGTGACATTTACTTCATTGGAAATACCTCCGGTATACAGATTGACTTCATCCGTAAAATCTGTATAGCTGTAATCCGATGTATTTAATTTACCCATCAGTATTTTCAAAATGCCAAGATACGGAATCAGTTCCTCAGAAATATGATGTGCATCAAACAGCAGATCCAGATATACAATACCATTCGTCTGATACTCATGCCACAGATACGGAATACCATTGATCGTTTCTTCCGCATTCTTATAAGGTTCACTTGTCTGCTTCATGTCCTCACGGGAAAGCAGCGGAATGGTCTCCAGCTGTTCCTTGGTAGATGGCTCTTCCTCATATATTTCCAGTGCCTTCGTCTCTTCTACAAGTTTGTCAATCTCCTCTTTGCTCAGAGACGCTTTATATGCCTGCAGTTTTTCTTTTAATGCCTGTTCCCGTTTACCGGTCAGGCCAATCTCCGGAACAACACGGACAAGTGCATTATGTGTATTATCCAGAAAATATTTCTGGATCAACTGTTCAAAATAATCCGTTTCCAGTTGTTTTCGCAGATAATCGTAAACACCCAGTTCTTCTATATGAAGGAATGGTGCATTCTCATCATACAGCCAGCTGTCCATGATCTGCAGGCCAAACATCAGTCCTTTTGGAAAACGTCCAAAATCTGCCTCACGGAACTTAAACTCCGAACCGTTAATAGCAGCCAGCAATGTCTTTTTGTTAATTCCGTTCTCCACCTGCTCCTGCAGCACCTTACGGATGATCTGGACGAAACGCTTCTGATCGGAAGCATTGGCATGTTTTGCAACAATCGAAAAAACCGGCTGATAGCTGCTGCTGTCATAACCACCATAGATATCCGTACCGATCCCCGCATCCAGCAGAGCCTGTTTGATCGGTGCCCCCTGGGTACTGAGCAGAGCATAATCCAGAATATCAAACGCAATATACTGCTCTCTGTTCAGATTGTTTCCAACCGCCCAGTTGCAGGACAGATACGTATTGTTTTCTGTACTGTCTGTACTGGAGATAGAATATGGAATCTCATGTTCCACCGGTTCTGTAAAAGGTGCCTGCTCCGGAATCGCAGAATCCACATTGATTCTGTCATAATTGCTTAAATATTCCTGATCCAGCCACTTCAGTTTTTCCACCACATCCATATCACCATACAGATAGATCCAGGAATTGGATGGATGATAATACTGACGATGGAAATCCAGATACGCCTCGTAAGTCAGCTCCGGAATCACCTGCGGATCTCCGCCGGACTCATTGCTGTATGGAGTATCCGGGAAGGAGCGTAAAATCTCACGATCCAGCACACCATCTGCAGAAGAAAAGGCGCCTTTCATCTCATTGTATACAACACCGTTCAGCGTCAGCTCGTCTTCCGGACTGTTCAATTCATAATGCCAGCCCTCCTGACGGAAGATGTTCTGTTCCTTATAAATGTTCGGTGAAAATACACTGTCCAGATAAACATCCATCAGATTCTGAAAATCTTTGTCATTGCAGCTTGCCACCGGATAAATGGTTTTATCCGGATAAGTCATAGCATTCAGGAACGTATTCAGAGAACCCTTTACCAGTTCTACGAAAGGATCCTTTAATGGAAATTCCCTTGAACCGCAGAGTACACTGTGCTCCAGGATATGTGCCACACCTGTGCTGTCCTTAGGCGGTGTGCGGAATGCGATATAAAATACTTTATTGACATCTTCATTCGACATAACACAGATACGTGCACCACTCTTTTTGTGCACCAGCAATATGCCGTCTGAATGAATGTCATCCAGTCTTTTCTCCTCTCTGATTTCATAAGCGTTTAACTGACTCAATTCTGGTTTCAAATATCGTTTCCTCCATTTTCTTCTGTCTTCTGACAGACTGTCTTTTCTATAATATACTTTGCTGTAGTTTTTCCAGTATCTCTTATTCTTACACACTTTCCTCCAAAAGTAAAGAGACAGCAGACATATCACATTTTGTCTGCTGTCTTCTCATTCAAAAAGGGCTGTCCTAATGGACAGCCCCTTGGGGTCATATTCATTTATCTAAATAAATTAACCAAGGCGTGTAACGTTTGCAGCCTGTGGCCCTTTATCACCTTCGATCACTTCAAATTCAACAGCTTCCCCATCTTTCAGCTCTTTGAATCCATCCATGTTCAGTGCGGAGAAATGAACGAAAATATCATTTCCTTCTGCATCTGAAATAAATCCATAACCCTTTTTTGCATTAAACCATTTTACAGTTCCCTGTTGCATAAAATACTTCCTCCTAAAACATGCGCACAATCTGTGCAAAATTGACAACTTAAACGTATCACACTTCAATATTTTTGTCAAGAAAATACGAAAAATCTGTCATTTATTTATTCACAATAAACGAATCATATGCTCTTTTTCTGTAATGTTGAATATTTCTTTCTAAATTTCTGCAAAATAACCCTGTTTTCTTCAGTTTTATCTCAGTCGAGAAGACTCCCACTTCTGCAAGTGGTGAGTAAAAACAAGTCTTTCTCAGTGGGAGTACAATCTCCGACTGAGATAAACGCTCCGCGTGGATGTGCAGTGATTCTGAAAAGAATATGTCAGCTTTCGCTGACCAGAATCACGCACCAAGTCTCACGTGCGTTCGACTTGAACTTATGGCTGTACTTTTTTTGCTCTGCGCTGTTCTTTCTTAGATTCCTGATTGGAAACAATAATACAGCAGCTTGCATCTCCGGTAATATTGACAGTAGTACGCCCCATATCAAAAATACGATCCACACCAGCTACCAGTGCAATGCCGTCTACCGGAAGTCCTACGGAAGTCAGCACCATTGCCAACATGACCATCCCGGAACCCGGAACGCCTGCGGTACCAATGGATGCCAATGTTGCCGTCAGAATAATGGTCATCATCTGCGGTAATGTCAGATGAATACCGTAACAGGATGCAATGAAAATTGCACATACGCCCTGATAGATTGCAGTTCCATCCATATTGATGGTAGCTCCCAATGGAAGTACAAAGGAAGATACTTCTTTTTTTGCACCAAGTTTCTCCACACACTCCATGTTGATTGGGAGTGTTCCTACCGAAGATGCACTAGAAAAAGCGAACATGATCGCCGGAAGCATTTCTTTGAAGAATTTTGCCGGACTTATGCCTCCCATAGTTTTCACTGCAACAGAGTATACTACAACTGCATGTAAGATATAACAAATGTACGCTGCAAGCAATACCATAGCCAAAGAACCAATGATTGCTGCACCATTACTTGCAACTACCGGACAAAGCAGACAGAATACACCGATTGGAGACAATTTCAGAATCATCTCCATACATTTCATGAAAATTTCATTGATGTTATTGCATGCTTTAACAATCCCAATATTTTTCTCACCAAGTTTAATAATGGAAAATCCAAGCAACAGGGCAATGACAATAACCTGCAGCATATTAGATTCCACCATCGGACTGATAAAGTTAGATGGAAAAATATTTACAATCGTATCCATGACAGATGTTTTTTCCGGCATCTCATAAGCCAGATCTGTGGTTGCGATCACCGGAAAGAAACGCTGAAAAATATTTCCACCAATCAGACCGATCGTAATTGCAAATGCTGTGGTGCACATGTAGTAGAGCACTGTTTTTAATCCAATCGTACCTACTTTTTTAATATCCTTCATAGATATGATTCCACACATAATAGAAAATAATACAATCGGAACTACAATAAATTTCAATAAATTCAGGAAAATCGTACCAAATGGTTTGATATAATTTTCCGTAAAGGCTGCCTGACTTTGCATTAGCAAACCTACAACGATTGCCAGGATCAATGCAATAAAAATCTGCATTGCCAATGGCAGTTTTTTCTTTTGTTTATTCATCTCCCACTTTCCCTTTCAGATACGTATTTTTTGAAATATCCTCTATACAATTTTACTTTGTCAAAAGATATCTCCACTTATCAATAACGAAAGTTTTTATTATGTCATTGATAAACACATTGTCATTAACAATACCATATTTCAACCACATTTTCCACAACAATTTTCTTCCATTTTATCTTGAAGTTTATTCATTTTATATTGAAATAACCGCTTCTTTTATGATTTTACAGAAACCGAAACCTGCGGAAATGGAATTTCAATCTGATGTTCATCCAGGGCATATTTTACGTTTTCCGTGATACGCCATCTGGTTTCCCAGTAATCCTCTGTCTTTACCCAGACGCGGATCCCGATAACAACAGCGCTGTCACCGAGACTGTCTACAAAAACATGATATGGTTCTTCGTTTGTCATACAGTTTTTTTCCTGCTCCAACACATCCGAAATCACTTGTTTTGCAAGTCGGATATCCGCATCGTAAGAAATGCCGACGGTAATATCGATACGTCGTTTATTCTGCTGTGTCAGGTTTGTCAGACTGGAATTGGACAGACTGCCATTTGGCAGGACAACCGTCTTGTTATCAACCGTAAGCAGCTTTGTATAACATAGCTGAATTTCCGAAACAGTTCCTTCGTTTCCGTGAGTATCCTCACAGATATAATCCCCCACTTTAAATGGTTTTAAAATCAGGATCAGAACACCACCGGCAAAATTGGAAAGAGTTCCCTGCAACGCCAGGCCGACAGACAATCCGACAGAACCAATGACTGCGATCACTGAACTTGCAGTTATACCGAATTTACCAAGTACCAACATGATCAGTACAAAATGCAATCCCACATTACACATATTATCCAGAAACTGTTTGACCCCTTCATCCCAGTTGGTTTTATTTAAAAATTTGCGGATAAATTTCCGTACCAGTTTAATTACTTTTCGTCCCACTAACAGAACGATAATCGCGATGACCAGTTTCACCAGAAAGTCCAGCACTGTCGGAAAGGAATCCTCAAAGTACTTCACAATCGTGTCCCAGGACCAGAAGGTCACATTGTCCGTTACCACATCCGTTACTTCATCCGTCAGATTCTGTGCTAATATAAATCTAAGCATACATTTGCTCCAGTTCTTTCTATATTTTACTCATTCAGAAGATGGATAAATAATCCGCTTCTTAATTTTGGTTCAAACCAGGTTGATTTTGGCGGCATCAAAAGTCCTGCATCTGCCACTGCAAACAGTTCCCCAATGGAGGTCGGATACATGGCAAATGCTGCTTTTGCATCTTCATGACAGCGTTTTTCCAGCTCTTTTGTTCCACGGATACCACCGACAAAATCAATCCGCGGATCTGTCTTAGGATCTGTAATACCAAGTACCGGTGTCAACATCAGATTCTGTAATAAAGAAACGTCCAGTCCCTTCACCGGATCTTCACTCTGATCTTCCGGGCGGACTTTACAGGTATACCACCGCTCCTTCAAATACATGGAAAATGTTCCTTTCTCTTGTGGATGCTTGTCTTTTGCAATCAACTCGGAAACTTCAAAAATCTCCTTTATTTTCTGTAAAAATGCGTCCTCTGTCATGCCGTTTAAGTCTTTCACTACACGATTGTAATCAAGGATCTTTAATTCACTCTCCGGGAATAATACAGACAGGAAGAAATTGAATTCTTCTTCCCCGGTATACCCCGGATGCTCATTTCTTCTTTTTTCTCCTACTTTTACGGCAGAAGCAGCCCGATGATGACCATCTGCGATATAAAGCTGGTCAATATCCGCAAATGCCTTTCGGATTGCCGCAATATCCCCTGCTTCCCCGATTACCCATACTCTGTGACGAATGCCATCCGGAGAAGTAAAATCATATTCCACATCCTGTGTTTTTATTTTATTTACAATGGCTGTGATTGCTGCATTATCACGGTATGCAAGAAAGATAGGGCCGGTCTGTGCATCACAGATATCCACGTGACGAATACGATCCAGCTCCTTTTCTGCACGGGTATTCTCATGCTTTTTGATCACATTATTCTCATAATCATCAATGGATGCGCATGCGGTAATACCAGTCTGAGTCCGCCCGTTCATGGTCAGCTCATAGATATAGTAACAAGATTTTTTATCTCTGATAAAATCCCCCTTTGCTATCATATCCCATAACATATCGTGTGCTTTCTGATAGACCTCCGGTGCATAAATATCCACAGAATCATCAAACTGTGTCTCAGCACGGTCGATTTTCAGAAAAGATTCCGGCTCACGCAATACTTCCTCTTTTGCTTCTTTGCGATTATATACATCATATGGTAACGCTGCAATTTTTGCTGCTTTCGCTCTGCATGGGCGCACACATGCAAATGGTCTGATCTCTGCCATTTTTAATGTCTCCTTTGAAATAACAATAGCGTGGAAACAGAGCTGTACTCCCTGTTCCCACGCTGACTCAATGATCCTTTTATTTGATCACTCTTACTTTTAATACACCGTCAATTGCAGACAGTTTTTCAACAACATCTGCAGTTGCCGGAGCATCCAGATCCAGAAGTGAATAAGCATAGTCATTGCGGCTCTTGTTTGTCATGTCAGCAATATTGACACCTGCTTCACCTAATACAGATGAATACTGACCAATCATGTTCTTGATGTTTTTGTGCAGAATTGCTATTCTCGCAGCACCTGTGCATACACCCATGTTACAATCCGGATAATTTACAGAATGTGTAATATTTCCATTCTCAATATAATCGATCACTTCCTGTACAGCCATTACTGCACAGTTGTCCTCAGATTCTGCAGTAGATGCGCCAAGATGTGGGATTACAATGCAATTCTCCACGCCTGCTGTAGTCGGATTCGGGAAATCTACGACATATTTACGTACTTTTCCGGCTTTTAAAGCCTCCACCATAGCAGCTTCATCTACTAACGTATCACGCGCGAAATTCAGAACGATTACATTCTCTTTCATCATTGCGATTGCTTCTTTACTGATCATTCCTTTTGTAGAATCCAGAAGTGGTACATGAATCGTGATGAAATCACACTCTTTATAAATATCTTCTACTGCCAGCACATGTTTTACTTTTGTAGAAACATTCCATGCTGCATTGACAGACAGATACGGATCATAACCAAGCACATACATGCCCAGTGGTACCGCCGCATTGGCAACCTGCACACCGATGGCTCCAAGTCCGATGACACCAAGTTTTTTCCCTTTGATTTCAGTTCCTGCAAATGCTTTTTTTGCTTTCTCAGCAGCTTTTGCAATTCCTGCATCTTCTTTGTTCTCTTTTACCCAGTCGATACCGCCTGTGATATCACGACTTGCAAGAAGCATACCGGCAATCACCAGCTCTTTTACACCGTTTGCATTTGCACCTGGTGTATTGAATACGACGATTCCCTGCTCTGCGCATTTATCCAGCGGGATATTGTTGACACCTGCACCTGCACGGGCTACGGCCAGCAGTGGTTTGGGAAGTTCCATATCATGCATAGCTGCACTGCGCACCAATGCAACTTCTGCCGCATTGAAATCATCTGTTTTCTCATAAGTATCCGGGAATAATTCCAGACCGCAGGCTGCGATCGGATTTAAACAATGAAACTGAACCATTTTTGTTTCCTCTTTTCTTCAACTTTTTCAACTCATTTTTTTGACTGAGACATCTCGCCTTCCCAGTCAGCTATTGCCTTTCGGCTACACACTTTTTTTACTTTGTGTTCTCAGCTTCGAATTTCTTCATAAACTCAACCAATGCAATAACGCCCTCTTTTGGCATAGCATTGTAGATGGAAGCACGCATACCACCAACCGTTCTGTGTCCTTTTAAGTTCTCCAGGCCTGCCGCTTTTGCTTCTGCAACAAATTTTGCATCCAGTTCTTTGTCACCTGTTACAAACGGAACATTCATCAGAGAACGATCTTCTTTGCGAACGGTACCTTTGAACAGTTTACTGTTATCAAGGAAATCATACAAAATTGCTGCTTTCTCCTCGTTGCGTTTCTTCATTGCTTCCAGACCACCAAGATTTTTGATCCATTTGAATACTTTACCACAAATGTAAATGCCGTAGCATGGTGGTGTGTTGTAGAGGGAATCTTTGTCTGCCTGTGTCTTGTATTTAAGCATGGTAGGCGTTCCTTCCATTACGTCATCGCGGATTAAGTCTTCGCGGATGATTACGATTACAACACCAGCTGGTCCTACATTTTTCTGTACTCCACCGTAGATTACGCCATATTTTTCTACGTCATGTGGTTCGGACAAGAAACAGGAGGATACGTCAGCAACCAGCGGCTTGCCCTTGGTGTTCGGCAGCTTTTTATATTTTGTACCATAAATGGTGTTGTTTTCGCAGATGTAAACATAGTCCGCATCATCATCAATGGGCAGATCAGAGCAGTCCGGGATATAGGAGAAAGTCTCATCCTCAGAAGAGGCAACCTTTACAGCCTTGCCGTACTTCTGTGCCTCCTGATAAGCCTTCTTTGCCCACTGACCAGTGACAATATAGTCTGCCACGCCGTTCTTCATCAGATTCATGGGAACAGCTGCAAACTGCTGAGAGGCACCGCCCTGGAGGAACAGTACCTTATAGTTATCGGGGATACCCATGAGGTCACGCAGATCCTGTTCAGCGGTCTTGATGATCTCATCGAAGGCAGCACTGCGGTGGCTCATTTCCATCACAGACATACCTGTTCCCTGATAATCCAGCATTTCATCAGCGGCCTCACGCAGAACCTCTTCCGGCAGAACCGCAGGACCTGCACTGAAATTGTATACTCTATGCATTGTCAATACCCTCCTGTGGAAAAAAACATACACCTTTCCATCCTGTGTATGATCTTCCAAAACTTTTCCGCAATCACATGAAAAATTGCAACACGGTACTTTTTATTATACGCTTTTTCGGCGAAATTGTCAAGGGTTTCACAAGGAATTCCATACAGAACACCAATTCCGCCTGATCCGGCTTATCCCAGCACACCGAACGAGCCGTCTGTCTCTGCCACCAGGATCTCCAGTCCGTCCAGAATGGTGATCTCCTCGCCGTCGCTGTTCTTGCCCTTCATGGTGACTGCAATGTCATAGATGGCATCGGACTGTTCTTCCAGCTGCTTGGTGAAATCCTCACCGAATGCCTGGGTATAGGCGTTGAGATATTCCTGGACAAAGTTGGTGTCTGCATCGTAGTCCTCTGCCAGAACCTCCTGTGCCTGTGCCAGTTCCATGCTCTCAATGGTGAAATCATCTGAGCCGGCATAGTTTACCAGGTTCTGGTGCAGCTGTTCCATGCTGTTTTCCATGCCGTAGCCGTACTTTTCCTGCATCAGGGATTCCAGGCTGGTCTGATACAGCGGATTGATCTGTTTCACGTACAAGTCATAGTTCTGAGTGTCCACGGCGTAGAAGTACATGGCAATGGTCTGTGCCAGGTCGTCCGGCACTTTATCCTTGTCATAGGTCAGCTGATAGTCCATGTCTGCCGGGTCGGATTCCGTCACCGGCTGTGCCGACTCCTCTGCGGAACTTTCCGACGCTGTGCTTTCCGATGTGCTTTTCTCTTCTGCGTCTTTCTTGCTGCCGCAGCCGAATGCGCCTGCGGTCATTGCCAGCGCCAGCAGCAGAGCCAGCGCACTTTTCCAGATGTGTTTCATAGATTTCCTCCAAAACAAAAAGCGTGGGCAGACACGAGTGGATTCCTACATACCATATGACTATGCTGTAGGGAACTACACCCGCATTGTCCCACGCTTTCTTATCGTTTTTTATTCTAACGTTTTTGTGCTGATGCCGTTGGCGGCTGCCCAGGTCTCAATGGCAGAACCAGCCGGACAAGTGATCGTCACGTTCAGCGGCTCGCTGCCCTCGACCAGACCCCAGCTGTCGTACTCCAGAGACGCATTCGCCACGGTCAAGTCCGTCAGACCGGCACAACCGGTGAACGCCTCTTCCATAACGGTAGAGACCGTCTCCGGCAGAGACAGGCTCGCCAGCGACGAACAGCCGGCAAAAGCGGCACGGTCGATCTGCGCCACAGTGTCCGGGATGGTCACCGAGGTCAGATTGCCGCAGTCCATAAATGCACCCTCGCCGATCTCCGACAGACCACTGGGCAGGGTCACGCTGGTGATGTCCCAGTTTGCCTCAAAGGCATGGTCTGCGATAGCAGAGACCACATAGTTGTCCACCGTGGACGGAATGTCCAGTGCAGTTTCTGCACCCTGGTATCCGGTGATGGTGACAGTACCGTCATCTCGCATCTCGTAAGTGAACACGTTTGTATCTGCTGCATCTGCCGCACCGCCGTTTTCCGCCGGCGCAGCGCTGCTCTCCTCTGTCTGTGCGGCAGAGTCGGCAGAATTTGCGGTGCTGCTGCTTGTCTGGCTGTCATTGCCGCAGCCTGTGGCAGACAGCGCAAACGCTGCTGTCAAAAGCGCAGCCCAAAGTGTCTTTTTCCAAAAATGTTTCATATTTTGATTCCTCTCTTGGACGGGGGAATATGGGATTTTACTTGATCTTGCCACGCATCTTGGCACGCTGCTGGTTGCTCAGAATCTGCTTGCGGATACGCAGCGACTTCGGCGTAACTTCCAGCAGTTCATCGTCTGCCAGGAATTCCAGGCAGTCCTCCAGACTCAGATTGCGGGGCGGTACGAGACGCAGTGCGTCGTCGCTGCCGCTGGCACGGGTATTGGTCAGATGCTTGCGCTTGCAGACATTGACCACCAGATCCTCTGCCTTCGGGGATGCGCCTACGACCATGCCCTCATATACCGGAACGCCTGCGCCGATAAACAGCGAGCCACGCTCCTGGGCATTGAACAGACCGTAGGTGACAGCCTCGCCGGTCTCAAAGCTGACCAGAGAACCGGTGGAGCGGTTGGCAATCATGC
>OHXK01001065.1_pt1 | contig 10920 bp, 7 predicted proteins | sample 1579921 | NCBI WGS metagenome assembly OHXK01 (sample SAMEA3882551, study PRJEB24775) | human gut metagenome | biome: human-associated habitat; feature: intestine environment; material: feces | place: Netherlands | collected 2009/2010 | reverse complement strand
GCATGTCCTGGTGTATCGATGATATTGATCTTGCAGTCTTTATAAGTAACTGCAGTATTCTTGGACAGGATAGTGATGCCTCTTTCTCTTTCGATATCATTAGAGTCCATGACACGCTCCTGAACTTCCTGATTCTCACGAAATACTCCGCTTTGCTTTAACAGCTCATCTACCAGTGTCGTTTTACCGTGGTCAACATGCGCAATAATCGCTACGTTTCTTACTGTCTCTCTCTTTGTTTTCATATAGAAAAAACTCCTCTTAATGCTAAAAACTTAATTCAGTTACACAAATCCCCCCAAACCAGCATCTGTCTTTTTAAACTTTTCATCAGCAAAAGAGAGCTGCCGGTTGGCAACTCTCTTATTGTAGCACAGATAATATTCATTTTGCAAGTAGTTTTCAAGATTCTGGTGCATCCTTTTGCACAGTTTCAGAAAGTGCAGTCAATGTTCCTGCAATCGAAGCCAGATTTGACGGCACAATGATCTTTGTTGCTTTACCGTCAGCTGCCTTCTCAAAAGCCTCCATACTCTTAATCTGAAGAACGGCTGCATCAGCCTTTGCTTCCTTAATATAAGCAATTCCATCAGCCTTCGCCTGAGAAACGCGGCGAATTGCCTCTGCTTCACCTTCTGCCTCACGAAGCATTGCCTCCTTCTTTGCCTCTGCACGAAGAATTGCTGCCTGCTTTTCAGCCTCTGCATCAAGGATTGCAGACTGCTTCTTACCTTCTGCGCGAAGAATTGCAGACTGCTTTTCACCTTCTGCACTAAGGATCGCTGCACGCTTGTCACGCTCTGCCTTTGCCTGCTTTTCCATAGAATTTTGGATGTCAGACGGCGGTGCGATATTCTTAAGCTCAACACGGTTTACCTTAATTCCCCACGGATCTGTTGCCTCATCAAGACTGCTTCTCATCTTAGTATTGATTGTCTCGCGAGAGGTCAGTGTCTCATCAAGCTCCATTTCACCAATAATATTTCTCAATGTGGTTGCTGTCAGATTTTCAATTGCCATCAGCGGATTTTCTACACCATACGCATAAAGCTTCGGATCTGTAATCTGATAAAATACAACTGTATCAATAAGCATTGTAACATTATCTTTTGTAATAACCGGCTGAGGATCAAAATCTACAACCTGTTCCTTTAAAATAACATTTCTTGCAACGTGATCAACAAATGGCATCTTGATATGAACACCAACTGACCATGTCGTAAGATAACCGCCAAGACGCTCTACGATAACAGCATGTGCCTGTGGCACAATGCGGATACATGAACCAATGATACATAAAATAACAATGACAATAATAACGCCTGCAATAAATTGAGGACTAAGAATAGATGCTGCTAACATACTCATACACTCCTTTTCTCTTAAATGATATACTGCTTATTCTTTTAACTGTTTTCCTGTGCTGTCCTTGACGGCTCAATCTTTGCAACGATCAGTTTGACACCACGTATGCCTGTGACAACAACACGGCTGCCTGCTTCGATGATTTCATCATCCTTCTCGGCAGCTGCTGTCCACTCCTGACCACGAATTACAGCTTTTCCAAAGCCTTCCTGATTATGTATTCGAGCCGTAACCGTCGCATAATCTCCAATTAAACTATCGACATTTGTCTTGACCGTCTTTGTCTGAAGAAAGCGTCCGGCAATGGGACGAACCAAAATCAATAACAACATCGACACAGCTAAAAAAACAATAAGCTGAATTTCTAACGATGTCGAAAACAGTGAAGTAATAAATGCTGCAACGGCACCGACAGCAAACCAAATGGTTACAAGCTGAAATGTTGCCATCTCAATCGCTGTCAATACGATAAATACGATGAGCCAGACATAAACTTCGATACTGTCCACATCTAATCCTCCTTTCACTTTCGTTTTTCTTATGCTATCACAAAAATGATTAATATTTTTCCAACTGTCATTTTTACCAGATATTTTTGTAACCCTTAAATTCTAAATCACATGATAAATCATCACTCTTAGTGTAAATACATGCTCATCCCACATTGTCTCAACATTTCCGTCTGCATGCTCTAAAAGTTCATGCATGATGCGAAGCCCCATTCCATGCTCCTGTGGATTTTCTTTGCGGCTTATAAGACGTCCATCCTGTGCTTTAAAAATGGTGCCATCATAGCGATTTTTAATTTCAATAAAAAGATTTTTTCGCTCAACCTTCATAAAAATCTTCACAAGACGTTCCTTCTCACTAACTCTGTCGCATGCCTCAATTGCATTGTCAAGCGCATTTCCAAGAACACCGCATAAGACAGAATCTGCCACCTCCATTTCTCTTGGAATGGAAATAGATTCCTCCACTTCAATCTTCTTTTCTCTTGCCACAGCCTTCTCAAAGTCAAGCACCGCATCTACAGTTCTATTTCCTGTTGTTGATGAGTGCGGTGTCATAAGGCTCTGCTCCTCGTTCAAGCGGCAGATTAAAGAATCGAAATCTCCTTTTTTGGCAAGCATCAAAAGCTCCATATTGCGGTTTTTTCGCTCATGGCGCTCCTTTCGCATTGTTTCCTGAAAATGAGAAAGAGCCTCATACTGCTTTGCATAGTACTGAAGCTGACGGCTCGTCATATATTCCCTTCGCCTTGTCTTTTCCTTCCATGCTTCTTCCTTTTGAAACGCAAAAATTGTCTCGAACAGCAAAATAATCGCAGCAACCGCTGCGCTAAATAAGCTTAGAACTCCTTTTGTACGAATCAGAATCAAACAGCACGTATTTAACACACACCATAAAAGGAAATGCGGCAAAAGGCAGCGCCAAGTTTTTTTCTGTTCTTCTTTTTTCAAAACTGCAAGATATTGTGATGTCGTATATAATGCAAAAAAATTGATCAATAATACAAGCAATAAATCTGTCATGTTTCGATCCCCCTCAATGTTTGTTCTTACTCAGAACCCCATTCCCAGAAGCGGCTGCGCACATTAGCGCGATGTGCCTCACTTATACTTAAAATCGTGCCATCTCTAAGTGCAAGCTTTTCATACTGAAAAGCCTCAACGTGCTCCATATTCACAAGATAAGCCTTGTGAATCCGTACAAAATCTGCACTGATTGCTAAAAGCTCTTCCTCTGCCTCATCAAGCTTATGATAATACTCGTATTCTCCACGCACAGTATGAACAATTACTTTTCGCTTGTTGCTTTCCAGATATACAATATCTCGACAAAGAAGATTCACCACGTTTTTTCCAAAACGAATCGTAAACAGCTCTCTGTGAAAACGGCTGATTCGCTCAAACGCCTTATCTAACACATTCTCAAGTTCCTCTTGCTTTAATGGTTTTGACAAAAAACGAAATGGCTCTGCCTCAAACAGCTGTCGCATATACTGGTCATAACCTGAAACATATATAATAAGTGTCTGGTATGAACGCTCACGAAGCTTTTTTCCAAGTTCGATTCCATCCATTTTTCGCATCTCAATATCAAGAAACAATATTTCAAAGCCTGCACCGTTTTCAATTTCTTCTAAAAGTTCCTCCGCAGATGCAAATGTTTCAGCCTGCAGCTCCACTCGCTTTTTTTTTGCATAAGCCATTACAAGACTTCTAAGCTGCTCGGCAAACGGCAGTTCATCATCACACATTGCACATGTTATCATTACACTTCCTCCTCAAACAAAAGAAGTTCTTTTCCATTCTTAGCGTAGTACCCATAATCTTCAATCTCTGTCTTAGCACTGCCCTGAAAGCTCTCAAGAAGCTGCTTTTCCATGGATGCGCGCTCAGTAAGAGGTACAAGAAAGCGCACACTTACATCCTCTGCATATTCACTGTCTAATTGGCTGTAGCCTCGCTGTCCCAACAGATAAAGAAGTGTTCCTATCTGGTTATATGTCACCTTTACTAAAAACTGTACAGCTGGAATTTTTTCAATAACCTCACTTGCTTCAACGCCAGCCTTTGCCGCCGCCGTATAAGCGCGCACCAGTCCGCCCGTTCCCAAAAGAGTACCTCCAAAATAGCGCGTGACAACAACAACCGTATCGCAAAGACCTGCCCCCGTCAGCACATCAAGCATTGGCTTTCCTGCTGTCTGTGAAGGTTCACCGTCATCACTGCAACGCTTTAGCTCCTGTTTTTTTCCGATGCAGTATGCATAGCAATTATGTCTTGCATCCCAATATTTTTTGCGGATCGTCTCAATATAGGCAAGTGCCTCCTCCTCTGACTCCACATGCTCTAAATTTGCAATAAACCGTGATTTTTTCTCTACAATTTCTGCTGTATCTCCAACATAAACTGTCTTGTAGGCCTCTGACATTTTATTCACCTTATTCCTTTATACTTTTATTTCCATATATTAAAAGCATTTTCTTATTTTTCTCTGCTGCAAAATGCTTTGTAGCTAGTGTATCTTATTTTGCAGCTTCTGTAAAGGTTTGCTTTTTTTCTGGTATTTTTCTCTATTTTTTGATATACTAAAGAATAAATGTCAGTCCATGCTTAGAAAGCGTTTATGCATGAATTTGACGGAAAGGCACTGATCTTTATGATTTTTAATAATGATGCAATTAAAAAGGAGCTGTCAGGTCTTCTTGATACATCAAGGCAGGCCAGACGACACCATCTTATTTTTCTTTTAAAAATAGCACTGGCAATGTTTCTAATTCTTTGCTTCGCCGGCTTTGCTATAGGCATTGGATTTGTCCGTGGGGCAATTGATGCTGCTCCCTCTCTCGATATACTTGATGTACAGCCACAAGGATATGCTTCTCAAATTTACGACGCAGACGGCAATCTAATGCAGACACTTGTCATGGAAGGCAGCAACCGCGAAGAAGTCAGCTTTGACCAGCTTCCTGATGATCTTGTAAACGCTTTTATCGCAATTGAGGACAGCCGCTTTTATGAACATAACGGAATTGATTTAAAAGGAATTTTGCGTGCTGCTTATGTCGGTATTACAAATGGGCGATTTTCTGAAGGTGCCAGCACAATCACTCAACAGCTTATTAAAAATAATGTGCTTCAGGGCGGCTACGAGACAAGCATGGCTGACAAACTGCGCCGCAAAATTCAGGAACAATTTCTTGCAGTAAAATTAGAAGATCAGCTAGACAGCAAAGAAACTATTCTTGAATACTATCTTAATACAATTAATCTTGGCGGCAACTGTCTTGGTGTACAGACAGCTGCTCACCGCTATTTTGGCAAAAATGTATGGGAATTAACATTATCTGAATGCACTGTTTTGGCTGCCACCACATCAAACCCATCACGCTATAATCCGCTTACACATCCAAAGGAAAATGCAGTGCGCCGAAAGATCGTTCTTGAAAAAATGTATGAGCAAAATTTTATCACTTATGATCAGAAAAACGATGCACTTGATGATGATGTGTACAGCCGCATTCAGACAGTTGACAATGCCACTTCAGGCAGTACGGTCTTTTCTTATTTTACAGATGCTGTATATAATCAAGTTTGTGATGATCTGCAGTCAAAGCTTGGCTATTCTGCCTCACAATCTTATAAACTTCTCTACAGCGGCGGCCTGCAGATTTATTCAACAATGGATCCGTCCATTCAGGCTATTGTCGATGAAGAGATCAACAATGCTGACAATTACATCTCTTCAACAGGAAGCAGGCTTTTAGAATATTCACTTAATTATGCGCTTACTGTATGCCATGCAGACGGTTCTGAAAGCACCTATACAGAAAATGATCTGATAAGCTATTTTCAGTCAGAAAAAAAACAGGCAACGTTTGCAAATATTTATGCTTCAAAAGAAGATATTTATCGCTCTGTCCGTGAATTTAAAGCATCACTGCTTATTTCTGGTGACTCAGTTACAAACGAAACCATTACTCCTATTCTCGAACCGCAGGAATCTGTCGTTGTCATGAATCAGTCAAATGGTCAGGTTGCTGCCATATCCGGCGGCCGCGGTGAAAAAGAAGGAAGCCTCACCTTAAATCGTGCTCTGCACTGCCACAGGCAGCCAGGTTCTGCTTCAATGATAATCAGCACATTTGCACCTGCTATCGACTCGTGTGGTGCCACTCTTGCCTCCACATATTATGACGCTCCTTATTCATCCGGAAATCAGCAGGTCTTAAACTGGTGGGGAAATCCGTATCTTGGCTACAACAATATACGTCAGGCTATCACATATTCCATGAATGTTATTGGTGCTAGGTGCCTGACTTCTCTTGTATCTGATTCTACTGCCTATGATTATTTAGAACTTTTTGGTTTAGACGATGCTAACGTGTTTGAATCTTCAGCCTCTCTTGCCTCCGCAAGCCAGTCATATACTGTCACAAACGAAATGCTTACTGCTGCCTTTGCTTCCATTGCAAATGATGGAATTTACCAAAAGCCAACATACTACACAAAGGTTTTAGACCGCCAGGGTAATATCCTTCTTGAAAGTGTTCCTTCTCAGACAAGAATTATCAAAAGTTCCTCTGCTGCTCTTTTAACAAATGCAATGGAGGATGTGATTTCATCTGATTCCTCTTATTACTATCAATACGGAATCACACCAACTGGTAAACTTTGTCAAGTTGATTCAATGACACTTGCTGGAAAGTCTGGAACAACGACAAGCGGAAGCGACGTATGGTTCATAGGCTACTCTCCTTACTACACCTGCGGCATATGGTCTGGATATGATGACTCAAAGGTACTTTCAAACGGAACTGAATACCACAAAACAATATGGCAGAAAATTATGGCTCGCATTCATACTGATCTTGATAATAAAGATTTCGTCTTTACAGATGAATTAGAATCTGCAAAAATCTGCAGCAAATCTGGTCTTCTTGCAGTTGACGGCGTATGCAACAGCAGTTCAAGCAACGCTTGTGTATACACAGAATATTTTGCACCTGGCACAGCACCAACAAGCTATTGTGACCGCCACTATGCACTTCGTATCTGCACAGAATCAGGCAAAAGCGCAACAAAATACTGCCCCGGTGATTCAGTCGTGCAGCGCGTTTATCTTCATATCGATGACAATGATCTTTCAAGCGGCACTACGACAGACTCAGATTATCTGGCACCATCGAACCTTCAAAGCTGCGACATTCATACGGGAGATTCTACCCGGTAAGTTTACAAGCGGGCTCCGGTGAAGTTTTTGTCGGCGCCTATTGCTTTAAACATATGAAAACGGCCATATCATTTTAGGTATGACCGTTTTTTTATACTTTTAATAAAGCCGCCAAAATTACTTAAAGTACTTAACACCTGACTCAAACAGCTTCAGATCCTGCTCACCATAGATGTTGATTGCTACAGAATCTCCGATACGCTCTGAATGTGCCATCTTTCCATATACACGTCCATCTGGGCTTGTGATACCTTCGATTGCTGCATAGGAACCGTTCATATTCCACTCTTCGTCCTGTGCAAGATTGCCATTGTAATCAACATACTGAGTTGCAACCTGTCCGTTTGCGAACAGCTTATCAAGCCACTCCTTGCTTGCTACGAAACGTCCCTCGCCGTGAGAAACCGGGTTGCAGTAAACACCGCCGAGTGTTGCCTGTGCCAGCCATGGAGACTTATTGGATACTACCTTTAAGTATGCCATCTTGGAAACATGACGTCCAATGGTGTTTGTTGTCAGTGTCGGAGAATCAGACAGCTGGCTGTCAATAATCTCACCATACGGAACAAGTCCTAACTTTACAAGTGTCTGGAAGCCGTTGCAGATACCAAGTACAAGACCATCTCTGTTGTTTAACAGATCCATAACTGCTTCTTTGAGCTTCTCGTTTCTAAATGCTGTTGCAAAGAACTTTGCAGAACCATCTGGCTCATCACCTGCTGAGAATCCGCCTGGGAACATGATGATCTGAGACTCGCGGATTGCCTTTGTAAAGATATCAACAGACTCACGAATTTCTTCTGCTGTCTGGTTGCGAACAACCTTAACAATAGCCTCTGCGCCTGCGCGCTCAAATGCCTTTGCGCTGTCATACTCACAGTTTGTTCCTGGGAATACTGGAATAAATACCTTTGGCTTTGCAACCTTATTCTTGCATACATAGATTGAATCTGCCTTGTAGATACCTGTATCAACCTTTGGCTGTGTCTTTCCAGATACAGACGGGAATACCTTCTCAAGAGTAGACTTCCAACTCTTTACAGCCTCATCCATGGAAATTACAATTTCACCATAAGTGAAGGTTGGCTCTGCACTTACTTCACCGATAACCTCACATGGAACCTCTAAATCTGCGATGCATTCTGCCGGAACTTCTGCGAGAATATTTCCGTATAATGGAGCAAAGAGGAGATTCTTATCAAGCTGTGCATTGATAACTGCACCAAGGCCATTACCAAATGCCATCTTACTGACTGCCTCTGCGATACCGCCTGCGCCAATTGCATAGGAGGATACGATCTGACCATTACGAACAGCCTCGTGAATCTGACCGTACAGTTTCTTCACCTGCTCATAATTTGGAAGGTCATATTCATCCTTCTCAATAGCAAACAGAACAAGCTTATTTCCTGCCTTCTTAAATTCTGGTGTTACAACATCATTTTCAGATGCCACATCAACTGCAAAGGAAACAAGTGTTGGCGGTACATTTAACTCATCAAAACTTCCTGACATGGAATCCTTTCCACCAATTGACGGAAGACCAAATCCCATCTGTGCTGCATATGCACCAAGCAAGGAAGCAAACGGAAGTCCCCATGTATGAGAATCCTCTGTCATTCTGCGGAAGTACTCCTGGAATGTCATACGAATCTTACTGTAGTCACCGCCGGCTGCCGTAATTTTAGCAATAGACTCTGTTACGGCATAAACAGCACCATGATATGGACTCCATGAGGACAGATATGGATTAAAACCATAGCTCATCATGGTAACAGCATCAGTATTTCCCTTTGCTACAGGAACCTTTGCTACCATTGTCTGAACCTCAGTCAGCTGATTCTTTCCACCATACGGCATTACAACGCTTCCTGCACCGATGGAGCTGTCGAACATCTCAACAAGACCCTTCTGTGAGCAAACATTTAAATCAGCAAGCATAGAAAGCCATTTTTCCTTTACATCAGTAACTTCCTTTGATGCGAAGAAGCTTTCTTCCTTCTTTGGCATACTTACAGTAACATCTGTCTCCTGATGAGCACCGTTTGTATCAAGGAATGCACGGCTAATATTAACAATTTCTTTTCCTCTCCAGCGAAGAACAAGTCTAGGATCTTCACTCACAACTGCAACCTTTGTTGCCTCCAGATTCTCCTCAGCTGCATAAGCTAAAAACTGGTCTGCATCCTTTGGATCTACTACAACTGCCATACGCTCCTGAGACTCAGAAATCGCAATCTCTGTGCCGTCAAGACCTGCATACTTCTTTGGAACCTTATCAAGCTCAACAACAAGACCATCTGCCAGCTCTCCAATTGCTACAGATACACCGCCGGCACCAAAGTCGTTACATTTCTTAATCAGATGGCTGACTTCCTCACGACGGAACAGTCTTTGTAACTTTCTCTCAGTCGGTGCATTACCCTTTTGAACCTCTGCACCACATGTTTCGATAGAAGACTGTGTGTGAGCCTTAGAAGAACCAGTTGCACCACCGCAGCCATCTCTTCCTGTACGTCCGCCAAGCAGAATAATGATATCGCCTGGATCAGAATTTTTACGGATTACTGCACGTCTTGGAGCAGCACCCATAACAGCACCGATCTCCATACGCTTTGCCACATAATTTGGATGATAAATTTCCTTTACATAACCAGTTGCAAGACCAATCTGATTTCCATAAGAGCTATAACCAGCTGCTGCTGTACGAACAAGCTTCTTCTGAGGAAGTTTTCCAGGAAGTGTCTCAGAAAGAGGACGTGTCGGGTCTGCAGCACCAGTCACACGCATTGCCTGATAAACATAGGTACGACCTGACAGCGGGTCACGGATTGCACCACCAAGACATGTTGCAGCGCCTCCAAATGGCTCAATCTCAGTAGGATGGTTATGTGTCTCATTCTTAAAGTTGATCAGCCACTCTTCTTCCTTGCCGTCTACCTTAATAGGTACTACGATAGAACATGCATTGATCTCATCACTTTCTTCCTGATCCTGAAGCTTTCCCTGCTTCTTCAACTGACGCATACCCATAAGAGCCAGATCCATCAGACTGATAAATTTGTCATTTCTGCCTTCAAACAATGTTTTATGAGCAGTCTCATACTCATCGTATGTCTTCTCGATTACCGGACGATAATATCCTTCCTCAAATGTAACGTTCTTTAACTCTGTCTGGAAGGTTGTATGACGGCAATGATCAGACCAATAGGTATCCAGAACACGGATCTCTGTCATGGAAGGATCGCGTTTCTCTTCATTTCTGAAATAATTCTGGATATGCTGGAAGTCCTTAAATGTCATGGCGAGGTTCAGAGAAGCGTACAGCTCCTTCAGATTAGCCTCAGCCATATCCTTGAATCCGTCAAAAATCTTCACATTCTCAGGATCCGGGAATACTGTTACCAGTGTTTCCGGCTTCTCAAGACCTGTCTCACGGGAATCCACAGGGTTGATGCAGTGATGTTTGATCGCCTCAAACTCTGCATCTGTAACGTTTCCTTCGATTACATAAGTAGTTGCTGAACGGATGATCGGTGCTGCATTCTCATCCAGGAACTGTACACACTGAACAGCAGAATCTGCTCTCTGGTCAAACTGTCCCGGTAAAAATTCTACAGAGAAGATGCGGGAGCCTTCTGCTGCCTCAAAATTCTCCAGATATAAATCATCTACAGGTGGCTCTGCAAAAACAGTTTTGCATGCTTTATCAAAAACTTCATCAGAAATATTTTCTACATCATAGCGGATCAGCACACGTACTGCTGTTACGGATTTAATTCCCAGATAGCTGCTGACCTCATGTTTTAATTCCTT
>OHXK01001059.1_pt1 | contig 10991 bp, 9 predicted proteins | sample 1579921 | NCBI WGS metagenome assembly OHXK01 (sample SAMEA3882551, study PRJEB24775) | human gut metagenome | biome: human-associated habitat; feature: intestine environment; material: feces | place: Netherlands | collected 2009/2010 | reverse complement strand
GGCCTTTATAAGCTCTACAGGGTTAGTTCCTGAGCCGTCATCATATATGGCATCAATCTTATTGGCAGCTATTACCTGAGGCCTTTTAAGAAGATCAGGATTGTAAGCCTCTAATTCTGCATTGATAGCCTTAATATCAGCTATAGGATCTCGTCCCTCAGTAGAAGCTGCATCTACAATATGGATAATAACCTTAGTTCTCTCAATGTGTCTTAAGAACTGGTGTCCAAGACCAACACCTTCTGATGCACCCTCAATAAGACCAGGAATGTCAGCAAGTGCAAAACCGTTTGTACCCTCAAGGTCTACAATTCCTACATACGGATCAAGCGTAGTAAAATGGTAATTTGCAATCTTTGGCTTTGCATTTGTTACCATTGATAAAATGGTAGATTTTCCAACATTCGGATATCCAACAAGTCCGACATCTGCGATAACCTTTAACTCTAAGCGAACCCAAAGCTCCATAGCCGGCTGACCTGGCTTTGCAAACTTAGGAACCTGCATGGTAGGTGTGGCAAAATGCATATTTCCGGCGCCGCCTCTGCCACCTTTTAAGATTACTTCACGCATATTTTTTCCAGACATATCGGCAATAATCTTTCCGCTTGCATCGTCACGAATGATTGTTCCTTCTGGAACCTTTACAATCAAATCCTGTCCGTCTGCACCATGAGAGCGGCGTTTCTTTCCGTCCTCTCCAGACTGCGCAATATATTTGCGTACATGACGAAAGTCATTTAATGTATTCAGACCCTTATCTACTTCAAAAATAATGTCTCCGCCTCTTCCGCCGTCGCCGCCATCAGGACCACCGGCAGCAACAAAAAGCTCACGACGAAAGCTTACATGTCCATCGCCACCCTTACCGGATTTAATGAATATTCTGGCACTATCTATCATAAATACGTTACCAATGCCTTTCTTTTGATTTTCTTTTTATATATTGTTACTTTTTTTCTTGTTTTTATCTACATTACCCAAAAGAGACCGTTGCGAACGGCAACGGTCTCTCCTCGTTTCATACTATTAATCTTACTCAGCCTTTGGATAAACAGAAACCTGCTTCTTATCCTTGCCCTTTCTCTCGAAACGGACAACTCCATCAACCTTCGCAAATAAAGTATCGTCTCCGCCGATACCTACATTGTTACCTGGATGGATATGGGTTCCACGCTGTCTGTAAAGAATGTTTCCAGCTAAAACGAACTGTCCATCTGCTCTCTTTGCACCAAGTCTCTTGGACTCGGAATCACGGCCGTTCTTTGTAGAACCAACACCCTTCTTATGTGCAAATAACTGAAGATTCATCTTGAACATGATTTACACCTCCCTGAATCGGATTTTAATATACTTCTTACCATACTCCTCGGCAATACTTGTCAAACCAAGTACCATCGAGTCCAACAATAGTCTGGAATCCTTCCCGACACCATGAGGAAACGAAACAGCAAGACTGCCAGTTTTCTCATCTATCTCACCGGAGAATGTATCATCCGTAAATTGCTCAATAGAATTTACGGTATTCTGCGCTAAAACGGAAACCGCTGCACAAATGATATCCTGCCCGTGCTCTGCATAGCCGGCATGTCCTTTTATAGAAAAACCAACATACGCTTTGGAAGCATCCCGGATAATCTCTACCTGAATCATTGATTAAGCGTTGATCTTCTCAATCTTTAACTCAGTATAGGACTGTCTGTGACCATTCTTCTTGTGATAGCCGGTCTTTCTCTTGTACTTGTATACAATAACCTTCTTAGCACGGCCCTCGCCCATAACAGTTGCGCTTACAGTTGCTCCAGCAACAGTCGGGGTACCAATGATCATCTCACCATTGTTTACAGCTAAAACCTGATCAAAGTTGTAGGTCTGTCCAGCTTCTACTCCAAGCTTCTCAACGCGAATGACATCGCCTTCTGCTACCTTGTACTGCTTGCCACCAGTTGCAATAATTGCGTACATATAGCACCTCCTAGATAATTACTCGCCAAGTACGGTGTCTGCTAAATTGCAGCGCTTAAACCTCATTGTGCGGCACACGATTAGTACTTTAACATATCTTTAATTGTTTGTCAAGTGGCTCTCTTATTTTTTTTCTCGTAATTTCAACAAGACCAAGTGCTGTTATATCAACGATTCTTGTATGCACAGGATCTTTACGTGCAAGAAGGGAAAGTTCTTCCATCAGTGCATCCTCAAGTGCATGATCAGTCATGTTAATAAAATCTACAAGAATCATACCAGATAAGTTCCTGAGTCGCAGCTGATACAAGATTTCCTTTGCTGCTTCTAAATTAATGCGATAAAAATAAGAATCCTGATTTTCCTTTTTGCGTCCTGATGCAATTGCTTTTCCTGTATTAACATCTATTGCTACAAGCGCTTCCGTCTGTTCAATAATTAAGTAGGCGCCTGATGACAGATATACTTTACTTTTTAATGCCTTTTCAATAGTAGTATCCAAGTTGTAACATTTTCGCATAGGATATGAAGAATCCTGATAAAGCGAATAAGTTAATCCCTCACTTCCTTTACATTCATCCAATGCATTTTTTACTTCGTTTAAAAGTTCTTCATTATCACAGACAATTGATTCTAAGCCATTTAAAGAAGTATCACGGATGGCACTTATATAGGCTGGAAGCGGCTGCCAAAGCAAGCTTCCACTACTGCGAAAAGCTGCTGTTGACAGTACAGTCTGAAGCTGCCTGCAGCAGACTGATATTTCATCTAATACAAGATCAGATGATACCTCTGCCGCGTTTGTGCGTACCATCACAGATAATGAAAAGCCCCTAAGACTTACAGCTTCAAAAAGCTGCTTTACTTCTTCAAGAGCCTCTGCCTCCTTAGAAATCTTTTCACGAAATGCAGCCTCTGTAATCTTTCTCGACAAAAGAATCTTTGTCTTTGGCTGTTTTCCTGCCGGCTCCATCATAACGACACAATATCGTCCTCCAATTTGAAGGGCAGAACCAGCACCAGGTTCCTTTGTCTTTAGCGCTTCCTTTGTCACCTGTACAACAATCTCATCGCCTTGTGTAATCATTCCCTCACGCTTACATGAGACAGCAACAGGCAGCGGATTTTCTTTTAGTGAATAATAAAGCTTCTGATCACCCGCAGACAAAAATGCACCGCTAATGCTTGGCACTATATGATCTACCTTTGCCAGATAAATACGTCCTAAAAATGCAGGTACACGTTCGTCCACACTGCATTCTATAATACGTCCATCATCCCAGAGGGCCGTCAGCACACGGTCTCCCTGCATAGAAAGAAGTCGGCGGCTCATAATACGTTTCCCATCTCGCGAAGCGGCACAAACTGCGGTGCTACAATGCAGTCTGGCGCAGAGACTGCCGTATTAGTATAAGTCTCAAGTCGGCAAATTGAAATGTCTCCAGGATTCCAGGAAAGACCAGTCTGCTCATGATATGCCTTTAATACAAGTTCAGGCTTTAAATTATCGGTGCTTCCAGTTGATACCTGCAAAAAGATTGCCGGACCGTCTCCTGTCTCACTTTTTTCCTGTAAACAAAAATCATAAATCAGCGGACGAATATCCATTTCGCGAGTGCCTTTTTTTGTTTCCTTAATAATTACAATAGATTCCTGCTGTAAAAACTCTTCAAAGCCTTTTAAATAAGCAGCAGATGTCATGCCAAACGTATCAAGCGGTGTGTGTTTCTCTCGAAATGTCAGGCAATAATCTGCAGCAGCCACACAGCTCATCGCGTTTTTTGCATCATCTGGCAATACACGATAGTCAATAATCTCCATTCCCGGAACCATAACTTCATTGAGACGCGCCAGCATTTCCTTAGAGGAACCGCTTGAATTAACCTCAAGATCAGCATACTCACCGCAGCTTGTAATGCCTACACCAAGAGGAGCCGCAAAAGATAAAATAGGATGCGGATTGTAACCCTGTGTATAGGCAAGATCTACATCTGCACGGCGAAGCGCCTTCTGAAAATAACGCATTATATCAAGATGTCCGATATAGATCATCTTTCCGTATTTAGCAAACTGAATTCTGATTTTCAAAGCAGACACCTCCTCCAAAACGCTTTGCTCCGCAGCCGGAACAGGACTGACGGCAATTCGGCGTAATCTTCTCCTGCATTGCACGCTCCCATTCTCTCTTATAAAATGCCTTTGTCACGCCAGTATCAATGAAATCCCACGGGAATACCTCATCAAGACTGCGCTCTCTTGTATTATAAAAATCAATTGATAAGCCGCATTTTTCAAAAGCAGCTGTCCAAATCTCATAGTGGAATGTTTCTCCCCATGCATCATACAGTGCACCCATCTTATAGGCTGTCTCAATGGCATCAGCCACTTTTCTGTCACCGCGTGCCAAAACACCCTCGAGAACTGTTACATATGCTTCATGCCAGTTGTACTTGAGGCTCTTTTGGTTATGCTGCTGCTTCATTGTGTGATTTACAATTCTTGCGCGTCCCAAGTAATCCTCAGGAGAATACATTCTTGCCCACTGGAATGGTGTACATGGCTTTGGAACAAAGAAAGATGTACTCATGGTAATCTGACATTTTCCATTTCTTCTTTCCTTTGGGATCTCATAATAAGCCTCTGCCATGCGCTCTGCAAGCTCTGGTATACCCTTCATATCCTCTTCTGTCTCAGTTGGCAGTCCAAGCATAAAATACAGCTTTACATGACTCCAGCCGCCTTCAAAAGCTTCTCTTGCACCCTGAAGAATTACCTCCTCAGTCAAGCCCTTGTTTATTACATCACGAAGACGCTGTGTACCTGCCTCTGGTGCAAATGTAAGACTGCTTTTTTTGACATCCTGCACCTTACTCATAACATCAAGTGAAAACGCATCAATACGAAGTGACGGCAAAGAAATATTGATTTTTCGCTTGCTGCATTCTTCAATTAAGAAATTTACAAGCTCCGGCAGCTTTGAGTAATCACTAGAGCTTAATGAGCTTAATGAAATCTCATCATAACCGGTATTATGAAGCATTGTAACTGCAAGCTGCTTAAGGCGCTCCACATCACGCTCACGCACAGGACGGTAAACCATACCAGCCTGGCAGAAACGACAGCCTCTGATACAGCCTCGCTGAATCTCTAACACAACACGATCCTGCACAGCACGAATATGAGGCACAAGCGGTTTTTCCGGGTAGACTGCACCCGTCATATCGAGTACGATTTCCTTGCGTACTGTTTTTGGCACATCATCGTAGATTGGTGTCATTGCATCAATAGTTCCATCTTCCTTGTAGGTGACATCGTATAAAGAAGGTACATATATGCCAGGAATTTTAGCTGCCTCATGTAAAAAGTCTTCCCTTGAGCCGCCTTCTGCGCGCCACTTTTTATAAAGATCAAGAAGTGCACGATACTGAGTCTCACCCTCTCCCATATAGAAAAGGTCAAAGAATGGAGCAATTGGTTCTGGATTATAAGTACATGGTCCTCCTCCAATTACAAACGGATCATTAATATCACGGTCAGCGCTTCTAAGCGCAATGCCACTTAAATCCAAAATCTGCAGGATATTTGTGTAGCACATCTCATATTGAAGTGTGATTCCAAGAAAATCAAAACTCTTTACCGGTTCCTGCGATTCTACTGCAAACAGCTTTATGTCTTGTTCTCTCATCATTTTATCAAGATCAATCCATGGAGAATACACGCGGTCACAATATGTATCCTCAAAACGGTTAAACATATCATATAGAATCTGGATTCCAAGATGAGACATACCAATCTCGTAAACATCTGGAAAACACATACAGAAGGATACCTCTGCCTTTGATTTATCCTTATTTGCCGCATTTACCTCATTTCCAAGATAACGAGCTGGCTGCTCTACCTTCATTAAAAGCTCATCGGACAGAGCCATCTTCACTGATGGCCTGCTAAATTGCTTTGTTATCATTCAAAATTCCTCACTTTAATCTTTTTGCTTTTCAGTAGTTCTTGTTTCTGAATATAGATTTCTGAATATCAGATTTCTTTAACTGCATACTTTTCAACAATTTTCTTTAAAATCTCAACACACAGTTCCATCTGCTCAATACATGCATATTCAAAGCGGCCATGATAATTAGCGCCTCCTGTGCAGAGGTTCGGACATGGAAGTCCCATAAAGGATAATCTTGCACCATCTGTACCACCACGGATCGGAACACTCTTAGCATTTAATCCAAGCTCTCTCATAGCTTCCTTTGCATACTCAACCAAATGCATATGAGGAAGAATCATTTCCTTCATGTTTTGATAAGAACCGGTACGCACCACCTTAAAAGATCCCTCTCCATATTTAAAATTCAGATACTCCGAAGCCTTATCAATCTCAGCTAACTTCTGGTTAAGCTTTCCAGCGTCATGATCACGTACAATGTAATGCATTGTTGTATGATCTGAATCGCCTTCGATACCGCCAAGATGATGAAAACCCTCATAGCCATCTGTATATTCCGGATTATCAAATACTGTCAGCATCTGCTCAAATTCCATTGCCATGCGGATGGCATTTTTCATTTTGCCCTTTGCGCTGCCTGGATGGATGCCATATCCCTGCACTTCAACACGCAGATTTGCAGCATTGAAGTTTTCATATTCAATTTCACCGACAGAACCGCCATCTACTGTATAAGCAAAGTCAGCACCAAAGCCCGGCACGTCAAAATATTCAACACCATTTCCCACTTCCTCATCTGGTGTAAATGCGATGCAGATATCACCGTGCTTTACTTCCGGATGTGCCAAAAAGAATGCTGCCATTGTCATGATCTCAGCAACACCGGCCTTGTCATCTGCGCCAAGAAGTGTTGTTCCATCTGTAGTAATAAGACTCTTTCCTTTTAATTCGGCAAGTGCCGGGAACTCATTTGGTCCCATAGAAAAGCCACTTTCACCAAGTTTAATTACACCGCCGTCATAATTTTGTATTATCTGCGGCTTAATATCTTTTCCGCTTAATGCAGGTGAAGTATCCATATGGGCGATAAAACCGATTGCCGGAACCTTCTTATCTAAGTTAGACGGAATCTTTGCGTACACATAGCAGTGATCGCTAAGACGTACATCAGAAGCTCCAATCTCCTCAAGCTCTTTTTTTAATACCTTTGCCAAGTCAAACTGCTTTTGTGTGCTCGGCACTTCACTGCTTTCATCCTTTGACTGTGTATCGTAGGAAACATAGCAAAGCAAACGCTTTACTACTTCAGAATTCATAACATTTGTTGTTTCAGACATTTTGTTACCTCCACTATTTAATATTATCTTTCAGTATTATACCTGTTTTTTGTCTGGAGAGCAACCAATATTATTTTGGAACTGCTGATAAAAGGGATCGCTTGAAAAAAACGTATTTGTCTGAGTTATATTTTCTTTAGATAATCCTTCACAGTCAAAAAAAATAGAAAGCGATGGAAGTGTATTAGAAACTGTATTGTCTATGCAGCGATTTAAAAACTGTTCTGTCTTTTGTTTTGTCCAGCCAATGCCGCGCTGAATTGGATAGGGATTAATTTTCCATAAAATATAGGTAGAGCAGGCAAGTGCCAAAAACCAAAGTATCGTTGTGACTATTTTCTCTTTTCTCCTTGGATGAAAGCTTCTATACATTTCTAAAATCCTTTCTTATTTTCTGGCCTATTCTATGCATCAGCCAGTTTTCTTTATTACAGCATTTTATCGTTTACATATTACTTGTGACAATGACGCTGCAAGTAAGCTGCTCATCGCATCTAATTCTTCATCAAGGTTTTTAGGCATCACAAAGAGACTCCCAAGCTCTGGCGCAAACACTTCTGATATAAGCTGATAATATTCCTCTTTATCAAGCATCGCAATACTTCCAAGAATCGTTTCATTATAGCCTATCTGCTTTAAAGAATCCATTGCATCAGATACAATTGCTGCGGCACTTACAACTGTTGGAATCCCAATGGCAATCACAGGAATCTTCATATTTTCCTTAGTTATGCCCTTTCTTGCATTTCCGACACCAGATCCTGGACGAATACCTGTATCGGTAAGCTGAACTGTTGTACCAAGCCGAAATGCACTTCTTGCTGCAAGCGCATCAATAGTTATGATGCAGTCTGGAGAAGTTTGTTGTACAATGCCCTGTATGATTTCACAGCTTTCCATTCCAGTCTGCGCAAATACACCGGGAACGATCATTGAAGTATATGAAGCCATTCCTGACTGAGCCATTTTCTCAATTGTTAATGGTCCGAGTGCATCTGCTGTCATATTGGCATTTCCAAGACCAACAATCAAAAAAGAATGAGCCGATGACGGAAGCAGCCCATTTATATAGGATGCAAGAAGATTTGTATCAGGAAGCTTTGTTCCAGAAAGATTTTTATCGGAATGTTCATCAGAATGTTCTTTATCTGCAGACTCAAGTGTCATGTAATTTCCTATGGGCCGCCCCATGCGTTTTGCTCCATCTGCCGTTTGGATTTGTATTTTTGTGACACGGATACCTTTGCCATCTTCTTTGTATTGTTCCAGTACAACGCCTGGAATCTCACCTTGCCTGCCACTGCATTCTTCCTGAATTTCAACAGCGAGATCAGTATACATCATTGTTTTGTTGTCTTTTACATTGAGCATTATATTTTCACCTTCCTTAGTTAAAATGGTTCATGAAATTATTCAAAGTTTTACATGTAAAACTTTATTAGAAGTTCATACTTGTTTTACATGTAAAACTTTTTTGTATTTTTTGCATTTTTTTTGAAAATATGTATTGACAGATCAATGTTTTTAGGCTATGATACCACTTGTGTTGAAACGGTGTTTTCGAGTGATACACAGTATCGTTTTCAAACTATAAAAAGATTAAAAAACAAGAAATTTTGGAGGTGCCCCATGGCAAATATTAAGTCCGCAAAGAAGAGAGTTTTAGTTAGTCAGGCAAAGGCAGATAGAAACAAGTCTGCTCGTTCTAAGGTAAAGACCTACATCAAGAAGGTAGAGAGCGCTGTTGCTACAGGTGATAAGGCTGCTGCTCAGGCTGCAGTTGTTGAGGCTGAGTCCGTAATGAGAAAGGCTGCATCCAAGGGTGTTTATCATGATAACACTGTATCCAGAAAGATCAGCCGTATGAACAAGGCTGTTAACGCTATGAACTAATTTGTGTCTTGTACACATAAAAAGCTGTCTGCTTCATGCAGGCAGCTTTTTTTAGTCAGGCATGATATTCACGATTTGCAATTGATAATAAAACCATCTCGACTGCAATCCTTTCATTCATATTTCCTCTTTTTACAGCTTCTTCAAGCTCAACACATCGCTCAACACAGCGTATCAGCTGATCAATGGTGAATTGTCTTGCCTGTCCAAGCAATTTGTTAACTACAAACGAACGAACCTTTAAAGCAGCTGCAATTTGATCCTTATTCTGACGTCCGACTTCCATCTCCTTTACACATAAAAGTTGGTTCATCTGACGTGCAATCAAAAATAAAATACGCATTCCCGGCTCTTTCAATGCTAATAGATCAGCATATAACTCAAGAGCATACTGTGTCTTTCCCTCTGCTACGGCCTGTGTCATATCAAAGATTCTATTTTCAATCTGTTCTGTACAGACAAAATCAACATCTTCTTTTGTGATGCCTTCTTTTCCCATACAAAAAGAAGCCAATTTTTCCATCTCATTTCTGATGTTTTCCATGTCATCACCTGTTTTTTCAAGAAACGAATCAAGTGCAGACTGTGTGATTTTTAACCCATAACGCCCAAATCCCTTTAAAATCCACTGTGTACGCTGCTGCATTGAAGGATGCGTCATCTCTGCGCAATAGCCACATTCCTTTACAGCCTTATACATTCTGCTTCGCTTATCTACCTCCTGCTCAACAAAAAGGACATGGCAGCTATCCGGAATTGTTTTAACAAGATTACTCCACTGCTCATCACTGCTTTTAAATAACCCTGTATCCTCTAGCAGAACCAAACGTCTGTCTGCAAAAAACGGCATTGTCATTACCGCATTTTCCACCTCTTGTACAGGCAGACCTTTCCCGGTATATTGATTCAAATTCATCGTATCATCGCCGATGATTGCTTTTTTTAACTGATTCTTATACATCTGAACCAGATATCGTTCCTCACCATATAAAAGATATACGCGCTCAAACTGATTGGCACGAATATCTTGTCTGAGTTTTTCCATAAAGACTCCTATTAATGTTTTTTGTATTATTGTATCATTCTTTTTGCCGTCAATCAAGCAAATGGTGTTTACTTTACATCGTCAAGGAATTATAATCTCTTTGTGATAGTAAAGAAAAATATAAGGAGATTTACCTAATGCAATCATCAATGCCTAAAATTTTATTGATCGGCAGTACATGTGTCGATGTAATCATTGAAATTGATCATCTACCCAAAACAGCAGAGGATATTCAGCCAAAGCGCCAGACACTCGCACTTGGCGGCTGTGCCTATAACGCAGCTAATATTGTACGTCAGTCAGGTGTCCCGTATATGTTTGTGACACCTATTGGAACTGGTGTATATGGCGATTATATAAGAAAGTCGTTTCAGGCACGTAAACTTCCTATTCATGTGAATGTAAATGCAGAAAATGGCTGCTGCTACTGTCTTGTCGACGAAAACGGAGAACGTACATTTTTATCGGTGCATGGTGCAGAATATACCTTTAATCATGAGTGGATGGAAAATATTGACATTTCACAGATTTCTATGATCTATGTATGCGGCCTTGAAATCGAGGAGCCAACAGGTGACGATCTAATTTCATGGCTTGAACAGCACCGCGGTCCGCAGATCTTCTTTGCACCAGGTCCTCGTATTCGACAGATCGGTGAAAAGAAAATGAAGCGCCTATATAATCTAAATCCTATTCTTCATATAAACGATGAGGAAGCATTCGAGCTAAGCAGCTTAACGGTCTCTGATTTTAAATGTGGAGTAGATGAATTTAGCGCTGTATCTCTTTTAGAGGCGGCAAA
>OHXK01001056.1_pt1 | contig 11001 bp, 9 predicted proteins | sample 1579921 | NCBI WGS metagenome assembly OHXK01 (sample SAMEA3882551, study PRJEB24775) | human gut metagenome | biome: human-associated habitat; feature: intestine environment; material: feces | place: Netherlands | collected 2009/2010 | reverse complement strand
AAAGCTGGTATTCAGCAGGAGATTCGTAAAAGAGAGCATTACGAGAAACCAAGTGTTCGTCGTAAAAAGAAATCTGAAGCTGCCAGAAAACGTAAGTATAATTAATGTGCAAAAAATCCCCGGCGATCTGTTTTGCCGGGGATTTTTATACTTGTAACTTAAAGTCGCAGGTTTTGACAAAACAGCAAGGCGGTGACAAATGAGAATTTTGTACAAAATAGCAAACAAGCTGTTTCGTATCGTGAAAAAGATTCTGAAGCTGCTTACCAGCCGTATGGTCATTATCGGTGTTGCACTTCTTCTGGAATTTTGCTGGCTGGCCGGAATTGTGATGCAGCTCAATGAAAAATCTGTCTACATCAACTATGCGGTCACGATTCTTTCCCTGATTGCAGTGCTTTCGATTATCAATAATCCGAAAATGAATCCCGGCTACAAACTGATGTGGGCAGTCTGTATCCTGGCGCTTCCGGTAACCGGAATCTGCCTGTACGGCATTCTCGGCCATTCCAGTGTGGCAAGAAAATTCCGTACACATTACGATACAGTTCTGCTTTCGCAGGGAGGCGTTCTTGGAGAGGAAGAAGAGACGCGTAAAAAGCTCGAGGAAGAAAATATCCTGGCAGCGGGGCAGTCTTCCTATCTGACCAATTATGCGCATTATCCTGTTTATGAAAATACAGAAACAGAGTATTACCCGCTGGGAGATGTATGGTTTGAGCACTTTATTGAGGAACTCAAAAAGGCAGAACACTACATTTTTATGGAATATTTCATCATCAGCGAGGGGTATCTGTGGGATACGGTGCTGGAGATTCTGAAGGAAAAAGCGGCCGCCGGTGTGGATGTGCGGCTGATTTACGATGATTTCGGCTGCGTGACGACACTGCCGTATCAGTATTATAAATCGCTGCAGCAGATGGGCATCAAGTGTGCGGCGTTCAATCAGTTCCGACCGGTGCTGAATGTCATTTTAAATAACCGTGACCACCGGAAAATTGCCGTGATCGACGGTCATACGGCTTTCACGGGCGGCATTAATCTTGCGGACGAATACATTAACCGCAAGGAGCGGTTCGGCCACTGGAAGGATTCCGGAATCTGTCTGCATGGTGAGGCGGTATGGAGTTTTACGGTGATGTTTCTGCAGATGTGGAGCACAATCACCGGTATGGAATGCGATTTCGAATCATACCGGCCGGAAATCTATCACGAGGAAGCGTTTAAAAAAGACGGTTTTGTGCAGCCATACGGCGATTCCCCGCTGGATGGAGAGACAGTAGGCGAGCATGTTTATCTGAACATTATTTCACAGGCGAAAAAATATCTTTATATTTTTACCCCGTATCTGATTCCGGACAACGAGACGCTGACCGCTCTCTGCATGGCGGCAAAGCGCGGAGTCGATGTGCGGATTGTAACGCCGGGCATCCCGGATAAGAAGATTGTCTATATTCTGACGCAGGCCAATTACGAGATCCTGCTGGAATCCGGCGTTCAGATTTACCAGTATACGCCAGGCTTTATCCATTCCAAGAGCTTTGTCTGTGATGATGAAGTTGCGACGGTCGGAACGATCAACATGGATTACCGGAGCATGTACCTGCATTTTGAGTGCGGTGTCTGGATGTACGGCAGCAGTGCGGTTGCCCAGGTAAAAGAGGATGCGCTGATCACGTTTGAACAGTGTGAGCAGATCAATATGGACTACTGCCGAAAGAAAAATTTTGCAGTCCGTGCACTCCGCGGTGCGCTGAAGTTTCTGGCACCGCTGCTGTAAACGGAACAGACAGCATAGTTCTGCGGTCGTCTGCATAGCCTGTAGGGAAGAAAGAGCAGATGTTTCGGGGGAATATGAAGAGAAGAACACGAAATATCGTCTGGAGCCTGCTGATGATCCTGGCGCTTCTTGCAGCGCCCTTGAAAGTGACTGCGGCAGAGCAGAATGGAGAATCTTCCGACAAGCAGCAGAACGAAACAACGGAACAGAAAACAGAAGAGACGGAGGAGACAGCACCGGAGATGACAACGGACCTTGGGCTGGCTTCGCCGTCTGTTCTTTTGATGGAGGCACAGACCGGAACTGTTCTGTACGAGAAAAATGCGTCGGAACAGCGAAGCCCGGCGAGCATTACAAAAATCATGACGCTGCTGCTGATTTTTGAAGAGCTCGAAAAAGGGACGCTCCAGCTGACCGACGAAGTGACGACGAGTGCGCACGCCAGAAGTATGGGCGGGTCCCAGGTTTTTCTGGAAGAGGGCGAAAAGCAGACCGTTGAGACGATGATCAAGTGTATTGTCGTTGCTTCGGGAAACGATGCATCTGTAGCGATGGCAGAGCATATTGCGGGGACAGAAAGCGAGTTCGTCAGCCGGATGAACCAGAAAGCAAAAGAACTCGGCATGAACGACACGAAGTTTGAGGACTGCTGCGGCCTCACGGATTCCGACGGCCATTACACGACAGCGGCAGATGTGGCGAAAATGTCTCGGGAGCTGATCGAGCGCTTTCCGCAGATCCTGAACTATTCCTCTATCTGGATGGAAGAGATTACGCATGTCACACAGAAGGGAAGCAAACCATTCACCCTCACCAATACAAATAAGCTGATCCGCGGCTATGAGGGCTGTGTGGGACTGAAAACAGGAAGCACCTCGAAGGCGAAGTACTGCGTCTCGGCAGTGGCGAAGAAAAATGATCTGACGATGCTGGCAGTCGTGATGGGAGCACCGGACTACAAGGTGCGGTTTGCAGATGCAGCGTCACTGTTCCAGTATGGGTTTTCGTCCTGCAGCATCTACATAGACCGGGAACGCGATCCCCTGCCGGAACTTTCGGTTGTTTACGGAAAGCAGGATACGGCAGAACTGGAATATGCGGAAGAATTCCGCTATCTTACGACGGGCGGGACGGTGATTGGTGAAGTGGAAAAAACGATGGAACTGCCGGAAGAGGTGCAGGCCCCTATCCAGAAAGGCGAGTGTGCCGGAAGAATTGTTTACAAAGCAGACGGTGAGGAACTTGGTTCCGTTGCGATTTTATATGGAGCAGACGTGGCAAGAGTCGGCATGTGGGATCTGTTCGGATGTACGATGAAACAATATTTTCTTGGGACGGCATAAAGCCGGAGTATCATGCGCGAAAAGGAGAAAAACATGGCAAAGAAAAATTACTATGCGGTAAAACAGGGAAAGGTTCCGGGCATCTACCGGACATGGGATGCGTGCAAAGCGCAGGTACACGGTTATCCTGGCGCAATTTACAAGGGATTTGAGCGTCTGGAGGAAGCAGAGGCCTTTCTGGGCGGCGGTAAAATGCCGGAACCATTGCTGCGGGAAACAAAAGGAACGTATTTCGCTGCCCCGGAACGAAAGGCAGTACAGAGCACGGCAGCACCCGATCCTTCTTCTTGGGACTGGGAACACCTGATTCTGGCGGAAAAACCATGCGAAGACCCGGAATACGCCGGTGTCGGCAGGAGCGCCGTCGCATACGTGGATGGAAGCTATCAGCATGCGCTCGGAAAGTTCTCCTGCGGTGTGGTCCTCTTCCTGGACGGAAAAGAGCTGAATCTTGCAGAAGAATACAGCGACCCGGATCTCGTCTCCATGCGGAATGTAGCAGGCGAGATCAAGGGCGCAGAGCTGGCCATGGCTTACTGCCTGACACATGATATTCCGGAGCTGGCCATCTATCACGATTACCAGGGAATCGCAAGCTGGTGTACGAGAGAATGGCAGGCGAAAAAACAGGGAACCATCGATTACCGGAATTTTTACGATCTGGCATCGGCCAAAGTTGCGATCCGCTTCTGCAAAGTAAAGGGCCACACCGGCGTCACCTACAACGAAAAAGCCGATCAGCTGGCAAAACAGGCACTGGGCTTATAAACAGCAGGGAAAACGGGTTGTCATACACCGAAAAATCAAGTATAATGAACGGTATGAGAAAATTTACAACGACCTATTACAAACTTTCGTCAAATGGAAAATTTCTGGAAGGAAACGGTTTTCGTCTGGCGTTTATCAGTGATCTTCACAATATGGAGTTTGGCCCGGATAACACGGTGTTAAAGGCAGTCATCGATGAGGCGGCTCCGGATCTTGTCATCATCGGCGGGGACCAGATTGTGGCAAAGCCGGGGGAGAACCTCGACCCGGGTCTGAGTTTCGCGGAACGTCTTGCGGAGGAATACCAGGTAATCTATGGCTGCGGAAACCACGAATACCGTCTGAAGCTGTATCCGGAACAGTACGGCGATCTGTATGAAAAGCTCCGGGAGCGCCTGAAAAAGGCAGGAATCTGCTATCTGGAAAATGAGACGGCGGATCTTACCATCAGCGGCTGTCCGGTCCGGATCTACGGCTATGCCATGGACCGCACCTATTACAACCGCTTTTACCGCGGACCGCTGCCGGTTTCGGAACTGACGGACCACCTTGGAAAACCGGATCCGGCGCGCTACGGCATTCTGCTGGCACATCACCCTGCCTACCGCAGCTCCTATGCATCATATGGAGCCGATCTGACGCTTTCCGGCCATTATCACGGCGGCGTGGTGGGCCTTGGCGCGCACCGGGGGCTTGTGACGCCGGATTTCCGCCTTTTTTCGAAAAACTGCCGCGGGCTGTTCCTGACGGGCGGCACCTGCCAGATCATCAGTGCAGGAACGGGCGAACACACCATTCCGGTCCGCATCTGGAACAGAAGAGAATTGATTATTACAGATATCGGGAAACCGTAAGGGAGAACAGAGCACATGGCGATACCAGTAAAGCTTCCGGTGTTTGAAGGACCGCTGGACCTTCTTCTTCACCTGATCGATAAAAATAAAATAGATATTTACGATATCCCCATTGTAGAGATTACGGACCAGTATCTGGAATACATTCATCAGATGGAGCGGGAAGACCTCGACATCATGAGTGAGTTCATGGTCATGGCGGCGACGCTTCTGGATATCAAATGCCGCATGCTGCTTCCGAAAGAAGTGAATGAGGAAGGCGAGGAAGAGGACCCGAGAGCCGAGCTGGTGCAGCAGCTTTTAGAGTACAAAATGTACAAGTACATGTCGTACGAGCTGCGTGACCGCATGAACGAGGCGAGCCGTTCCGTGTACAAGGAACCGACGCTTCCAAGAGAAGTGCTGGAGTACAGGACGCCGGTCGACACCTCCGAGCTCCTCTCGCAGATTTCTCTCGCGAAGCTCCATACGATCTATAAAATGATTTTAAAGCGCCAGGAGGACAAGATCGACCCGATCCGAAGCAAGTTCGGAAAGATCGAAAAAGAAGAGGTCAGCCTGCCGGACAAGATGACGTATGTCGAGCAGTTTGCTGTTAAAAAACGCCGCTTCAGCTTCCGCGACCTTTTGGAATCCCAGCCGGGCAAGGTGCATGTGATTGTCACCTTCCTTGCAATCCTGGAGCTGATGAAAACCGGCAAAATCCGGATCAGCCAGGAGGAGCTTTTCGGGGATATCCTGATTGAATCCCTGGAGGATGAAGACACCGTAGTTGTGCCGTATACAGACGAGACAGACAGTGAGGACAAGACAGATGGAAGAACAGAACAGGAATAAAGAAACTGCCCTGGGTGAGGCAAGACGCCCCTCTTCGGTCGAGGAGGCGGAAGCAGCCATCGAGGCAGTCCTTTTTGCGATGGGAGATTCCGTGGAGCTGGGAAGGATTGCAAAAGCGATCGGCCATGACACGGAGACGACCCGCAGGATTCTGAACCATATGATGGAAAAATATAATACGAAAGACCGCGGCATCCACATCGTGGAGCTTGAAAATGCGTATCAGATGTGCACGAAACAGGAATATTATGATTATCTTGTCAACATCGCCATGCAGCCGAAGAAGGCGGTTCTGACCGACGTCATGATGGAGACTCTCTCGATCATTGCCTACAAGCAGCCGGTCACGAAGCAGGAGATCGACAAGATCCGCGGCGTCAAGAGCGATCACGCGGTCAACAAACTGGTGGAGTACAATCTGGTGCAGGAGCTTGGCCGCCTCGACGCGCCGGGCCGCCCGATTGTGTTCGGCACGACCGAAGAATTCCTGCGGAACTTCGGCGTCGATTCCACCGACAATCTGCCGGAGATCAGTCCGGTCAAGATGGAGGACTTCCGCGCAGAAGTGGAAGAGGAAATGCAGATCAAGCTGGATGTCTGATCCGGCAGGAGAAAAAAGAAGGGAGATACCGATATGCCTACTACGTACGCACACGACAGGTTCGGAAGAGAAGTCTATGAACAGCTTCCGGCAAATTTGAAAAAGATCATTCGAGAAAACAAAAAATTGTATCTGATCGGACTGCACGGGCCGGATATCTTCTTTTATTACCATCCGTTCTCGAAAAACCGTGTGTCTGATTACGGAACGCTTCTGCATGAGCAGACGGCTTCCGTTCTGTTCGAGGATGAGGTGAAAAAGTATCAGCAGAGCCCGTCAGAGGCGATGGAAGCGTATCTGTTAGGCTTTGCCTGCCATTACCTTCTCGATTCGACGTGTCATCCGTATATCGGGAAATTTGTGGATCACACTGGAATTTCCCATGCAAAGATTGAGACGAGCCTTGACCAGTACTTCATGCTGGAGGACGGCCTCGATCCGCTCGTATACCGTCCGGCATCGCCGATCTGCCCGCACACCGACGGCAACAAGGTCATCCACCGCTGTTTTCCGGAAATCGGGGAAACAGAAATTGTCGAATGCCTGAAGGGCATGAAGCTCTGGACGAGAATCACGATCTGCCGCAGCAGTGCGGTAAGAAGCCTTCTTCTTGGAGTGATGAAACTGGTCGGCTGCTACGATTCGATGGGCGGCCGTGTGATGCCTGGAAGGCCTCAGAAGGAATGCGAAGCGGGCACACGGAATCTTGTCCACCTGTACGAAAGAGCGCTTGCAGAGGCGCCGCAGGAGCTTGTAAAGCTGGATGAAGTGCTCCATGGAAACGGAACGCTTTCTCCGCGCTTTGACCACAATTTTGATTAAAACAGACTTTTGAGAGCAACAGTAAGAATAGAAAAATCCCGGCAGGAATCTTTCCTAAGAATTCCTGACCGGGATCTTTTTTTGTCCGAAAGCAGATCTTTAATTTGATTTTACTTCACGCCACAGCTGGTTGTAAACCTCATCGGCATCATCGCCAAGATACGTAAAGGTTTCGCACCGTGCAAGCGTTTCCTCATCCGGGAAGGCGATTTCACTGTTTCGGATATCGTCATCCTCAATCAGTTCACGCGCCGCATCATTCGGCGTAGAGTAGGTAATATACTCAAAGTTTTTCAGTGCGATGTCCGGCCGGCAGAGGAAATTCAGGAATTTCTCTGCGTTCTCGACATGCTGCGCATCTTTTGGAATGCACCAGGAATCGATCCAGACGTTAGAGCCTTCTTTTGGAACAACGTATTCCAGATCCGGGTTTTCACGCTTCGTGTAGATAGCTTCACCGGAGTAAATAACGCCGATAGCCGCCTCATTTCCGATCATCTTGTCACGCACCTGATCCACAACGTACGCCTGCACGAGAGGTTTTTGTGTCACAAGCAGATCCTTCGCCTCCGTCAGCTCCTTGATATTGGTGGAGTTTAAGGAGTATCCCAGATCCTTTAAAGCAACAGCAAACGCATCGCGCACGCTGTCCTGCATCAGAATGCTGTCGCGGTAATTGGTATCCCACAGAACAGACCAGGAGTCGATCGGCTCGGTTACCATTTTTTTGTTGTACAGAATACCAACTGTTCCCCAGCAGTACGGGATCGAGTAGAGATTGCCCGGGTCGAACTGCTCGGAAGTCTCGTAGTACATATCTCCAATGTTGGAAGCGTTCGGAATATGGTCAAAGTTGATCGGCTGCAGCAGATCGTTCTGGATCATCTTCTGAATCATATAGTCGGACGGGCAGACAAGATCGTAGGAAATCGCACCGGATTTGATCTTCGGATACATGATTTCGTTCGTCTCATACTCCTCGTAAACAACGTGGATACCGGTTTCTTCCTCAAAGATATCGATGACATCAGAATCCATATATTCGCCCCAGTTGTACACAATCAGCTGCTGGGAGCCGCCGGCTGAAGCATTCTGGCTTCCGTAGTAAATACCGCCGCCGCCGATGACAAGCACCATGGCGATCGGAAGAATCCGGCGGAAGACCACACGTTTCGTGATGCGGAAACGGATGCCCTTCTTCGCCATAGCCTCGCGCTCTTTTGCCTCCTCTTTTTCTTCCTTCGGAGAAGGATTCACATTCACAAGGAGCAGCAGAAGCAGTACGGTAACAAAAAGAATCGTGGAGAGCGAGTACATCTCCGGCTTGATTCCCTTGCGGACTTCGGCATAAATCTTTGTGGAGAGCGTATCAACGCCCGGTCCCTTGGTGAAGTAGGTGATAACGAAATCATCGAGGGACATCGTAAAGGAGAGCAGAAAGCCCGAAACAACGCCTGGCATGATGTCCGGGAAGATGACTTTCCAAAACGCGTACAGAGGGGAAGCGCCAAGGTCGAGGGCTGCCTCGTACGTTGATTTGTTCGTCTGCTTTAATTTCGGCATAACGCTCAAAATAACATAAGGAACATTGAACGTGATATGCGCCATCAGAATCGTGCCGAATCCAAGCTGAATGCGGCAGATGATAAAGAGCAGCATCAGCGAGATTCCCATAACGATCTCACCGTTCAGCATCGGGATGTTCGTAATACCCATGAAAAGCGTCCGGCTTTTTTTTGACATGCTGTTGATGCCGATGCACGCAAGCGTTCCAAGGATGGTTGCAATCGCAGAGGCAAGAAGCGCAATGATTAACGTTGTATACAGCGCGTTCATGATCTCTGTATTGGCAAACAGTGAACGGTACCAGTGCAGCGTAAAGCCGCCCCATTTGGCACGCGTTTTTGATGCATTAAAGGAGAGCACCACAAGGGTGACAATCGGCGCATACAGAAGAATAAAGATGAGCGCCATGTAAATTTTTTCCAGTTTCTTTCTCAAAATGCCGTTCCCTCCCCGTCTTTATCGTATTTGTTCATCAGAACCATCGACAGGATGATGAAAATCATCAGGACTGTGGAGAGTGCACTTCCGGCATTCCAGTTGTTGGTCTGTTTGAACTCCTGCTCGATGACGTTTCCGATCAGAAGGATCTTGCTTCCGCCGAGCAGGTCGGAAATAACAAAGGTTGTAAGCGCCGGGATGAATACCATGGTAATACCGCTTACGATACCCGGCGTGGTGAGCGGCAGCGTTACTTTCAGAAACGTCTGCACACTGTTTGCTCCGAGGTCCCTTGCTGCGTTGATGACATCACGGTCGATCTTAATCAGAACATTGTAGATCGGCAGAACCATAAACGGCAGGAAGTTGTACACCATACCGAGAATGATCGCTCCCGGTGTATTGATGATAGAAATGCCGGGCAGATGGAAAAACGCGAGGATGCTGTTGATGACGCCGTTTTTCTCAAGCAGTGTCTGCCATGCAAGCGTACGGAGCAGAAAATTCATCCACATCGGGAGAATGAAGATCAGCACAATAAAGCTGGTCTGATTGACATTCCGGTTTGCCAGAATCATGGCAAGCGGATAGGCAAGCAAAAGACAGAGCGCGGTGCTAAGAAGCGACAGCCACAGCGCCAGGCCGAGTGCCTTGATGTTTTCCTTCGTCGCAACGTAGGCGAAATTCGAAAGGGTAAAGCCGCCTTCTTCCCCGGTGAACGCATAGTAGAGAATCAGGATCAGCGGGATGATGATGAAACCGGCAGCCCAGACGGCATACGGTGCTGCCAGCCATTTCTTTAATTTATTACTCTTCAATGGCTGCCGCCTCCTCATCTTCGGATTCCGGTTTGTTCATGATCTGGATGTTAAACGGGATCACGTTGATGCCGACATGCGTGCCCACCGGATACATTTTTGTGGTGTGAACCAGCCATTCATAGCCGTTTGCCATAATGCTGATCTCATAGTGTACACCCTTAAAGATGATGGATACGATGTCACCATCCATAAAACCGGCACCAGGCTCTGTGATCTCGACATCCTCCGGACGGATTACAACATCGACCGGCGTATTACAGCCGAATCCCTCGTCGACACATGGGATCTTCACACCTAAGATCTCCACAACTTTATCCTGGATCATGGTTCCGTTTATGATGTTGCTGTCACCGATAAAGTCGGCAACAAATGCATTGACAGGCTCATTGTAGATCATCTCAGGTGTACCGATCTGCTGGATGTACCCCTGGTTCATGACAACGATCGTATCGGATATGGTAAGTGCTTCTTCCTGATCATGGGTAACGAATACGAACGTGATGCCAAGCTCATTTTTCAGGCGGATCAGCTCGTACTGCATGTCCTGGCGGAGCTTTAAGTCGAGGGCACCGAGCGGTTCGTCTAAAAGGAGAACTTTCGGTTCATTTACAATGGCGCGCGCGATCGCGATACGCTGCTGCTGGCCGCCGCTCAAAGAATCAATAGAGCGGTTTTCAAAACCCTCAAGATTCACTAATTTCAGTGCATAACGGATTTTATCATTGATATATTCTTTGCTTTTTTTCTTGATCCGCAGACCAAATGCGATATTTTCCGCGATTGACATATGCGGGAAAAGGGCATATTTCTGGAAAACAGTATTTAAGTTACGCTCGTTTGGCGGCAGGGACGTGATATCTTTGCCGTCAAAGACAACGCTTCCTGCATCCGGAGCCTCAAAACCGCCGATGATGCGGAGGGTGGTTGTCTTTCCGCAGCCGGAAGGGCCGAGGAGTGTGATAAATTCATTTTCGCGGATATATAAATTTAAGTCATCTAATACGACGTGATCGCCGTAGGATTTTGAAATACCTGTCAGATTGATTAATTTTTTGCTCATTTGTGTTCAAAACGCTTCTTAATATAGTAAAAAACGTTATCCCTTTCTAAATGGTATGTAAAATACAGATTAAAAACTTGGAGGTGTGGAAACCCAGATCAGGATGGCATC
>OHXK01001047.1_pt1 | contig 11051 bp, 9 predicted proteins | sample 1579921 | NCBI WGS metagenome assembly OHXK01 (sample SAMEA3882551, study PRJEB24775) | human gut metagenome | biome: human-associated habitat; feature: intestine environment; material: feces | place: Netherlands | collected 2009/2010 | reverse complement strand
GTAGATGCAGGCGGCGGAGGTACGGTTGCGGCTTATATTGCAAACCTGGATATTGACACCATTGACGTGGGCGTTCCGGTTTTGTCCATGCACGCACCGTTTGAGGTGGTTTCCAAACTGGATGTCTTTATGACATATCGTGCATTCTGCACCTTTATTGTATCGTAAGCGCTTTCTTTTGATATGAAATGAATGCCGGCGAGTTGAAATTCGCCGGCATTTTTGATGTGAGGTGGTTGTGTGGAGCTTTTTCACAAGAGAACCAAGACGCAGGCGATTCCGGACGGATTTTCGGCATCGGACATTCGGGCAGAGTCCAGCACCTGTACTGGTGAAACTGTGATCGGATTTTACGATGCGGCAAAAAAGCGGCTCTGCTATGCGGAATTGGTTCAGTCAGATGCAGATCTTGCGGCGTTTTACCGGAAATACGGCGTGAAACGGTGATGCCGCATTTGTACATTTTTTTGCTTTCTGCTGAAAAGCAAAAAAATGTATTGACAAGACAGACAATTTGTGATATAATAAAACTGTTCGTTATCTGGAAAATGATAGCGACAGTAGCGAGGTGTAGCTCAGTTTGGTAGAGTGCTTGGTTTGGGACCAAGATGCCGCAGGTTCAAGTCCTGTCACCTCGACCAAAAAAGACGGTTTTTTAACCGTCTTTTTATTTTTTCTAAACTTTCTTAAAATGCCTTAAATTACAAGCAAAAGTATATCGTTGTATCATTGTTATTATACAGAATTAAATTTGCATAAAAAAATCAGGCAATCGTTATGACTGCCCGATTTGTTTTTGAAAAATTTACAATTTTAATCCTATTTATGCACTGTTTTACACGCACTAACCGTAATCAGAGTGCCATGACTTTTTGAGAGATTTCTGCCGGAGATGACACTGTGCCGACGCACTTGTACTCTTCGGTTTCTTCCTTGGTTTTAAAACCCCAGCCGTATAGCACAGCGAGGAAGTCCATACCTATTTCTTCCGCACCCTTTGCCTCGATTGTGCTGTCGCCGACAAGGATACTTTCTTCAACGGAAACTCCTGTCTGCTCACACGCCTGCAAAAGCAGATGACTCTTTGTGAGGTTTGTACCGACATCTGTTGCACATACTGCGTCGAAAACATCCGACGCCTCGTAGGTTTCAAGAATATCCGTTGTGAACATTCTGTGCTTTTGAGTTGCTATTGCAAGCTTAAAACCGCTTTTCTTGAGTTCACGAAGAGCGTCATAAATTCCGTCATAGACGGTGAACATCTCTTTTCCTTTCTGGGAATAAAGCTTGCTGTAATTCTTTACGGCATATTCAATTTCGTCATCACTCATATTAAAGAGCGTTTTAAATCCGTATTCAAGCGGTGCGCCGATTACTCCGTATAGTGCACTGTGTTCAACAGGCTCATAGCCCATTGCAACTGCTGTTGTATTGAAACAATATAAAATTCCGGGGGCTGTGTCGGCAAGAGTGCCGTCAAAGCCAAAAACAACTAATTTTTTCATAAAACCACCCAATCTGCAAATAGATAAATTCATAAACAATTTTTTACAAAAGTCTTTGTCCTGCAAATATGGAAATGCATCTCAAGGGAAATTATACCATTTTACGGAGATAAATACAATACTAATTTTTCCACAAGTATTAATTTGGGAATAAAAGTGCCGAAAAATATGCAATTATTGTTCTTTTGCAAGCACATGCCAATCGAAACAAGTCGAAAATCAGAGCTTTCAACTTACTTTATTTCTTGACAACATCGTGTGTGCGTTATAAAATTGAAGTACATTATATTGAAAGGTTATTTTATTATGACTTCTGCAAAGCATAAAAATCCGCCTGCCAAACCCAAAGAAAAATATTCGGTACAGCAGGCGCTCACAAACTATTATCTGCTTATTATGTTCACGCTTTTTCCGTTGTTTTTCACGGACGCATATTTTAACATCAGGCATGACAAGTATTACTTTTTCATTATATTGACGGGTATTCTCGTTATTGCGGAATTTCTTATTATTATGACCGCAAGCATTGATAAACCGCCGGAAGACTCAAAGCTTGAAAAACCTAAACCAAAGCATTTGTATGAAGAGCTTTCGTTTATGGACTGGGCATTTATTGTATTCCTCGGGATAAATGTCATTTCAACGCTGTTGTCTGCAAACCCTTTGGATGCACTTCTGGGTACTCAGGGACGAAACAACGGTCTTGTGCTTATGGCATTTTACACCGTAGCATATTTTATGATTACAAGGTGCTTTAAATATTTTGAATACATATTTGTTGCGCTTGCGTTCGGTTCAATGATAGTTTATGCACTTGCGGTGCTTAACTCATTCTATATTGATCCTCTCGGGATGTTTACTCTTCTCACCGACCAACAGACTATTACCGACTTCACTTCAACAATCGGCAACAAAAATCTGCTTTCAAGCTACATCTGCATCGCTATGCCTGTTATGATTGCAATGTCGGTTATCACGGAGAAAACCTTGCTCAGGGCAATTTATCTTATTGCAACAGGATTTGGCTTTGCGGCTCTTATGACTGCCGACAGCGATTCCGGCATTCTCGGCATGGCTGTATTTATGATTATTTACCTTGTATGGTTTTCAAACAGCCTTGTCAGACTGAAAAGATTTTTCCTTTCGGCAACTGTTATGCTGTTGTTTGCAAAACTGCTCAGATTGTTCTCGCTCTGCTTTGACGACAAAAGCAAGGGCTTTGATAAATTTCAGGAAATTTTCGTTTTCTCAGGCATCGGCTGGATATTGCTTGCAGCTTGTGCCCTTATTACAGGGATTTTGTATCTTATTGATTACAAAAAACCAAACATCACAATTTCAAAAGCCGTGCCGATTGCTCTTGCCGTTGTATTCGGATTTTGTGCTGTTGCCATGATAGGAATTATGGTATATTTCAGCTGTATTGACACCAAAACCGACCTCGGCAGTTTTGAAAGAATTATCCGCTTTAACGATATATGGGGTACGCACAGAGGCTTTATGTGGGTAAGGTCGATATGGATTTTCGGCGACGCTTCATTTATTGAAAAGCTGTTCGGCGTAGGTCCGGATATGTTCTACTCCGCATTCAGTCCGTACTTTGATGACCTTTCAAAATACGGTGACAGCTCAACAAATGCCGCCCATAACGAATATCTAAACTACCTTATCACAATCGGAATTACGGGACTTCTTTCCTATCTTGCCATTGTGTGCGGTACGATTAAGAACGCAGTTAAGTATGCAAAGGAAAATCCGATGCTGATTGCGTGCGTTTCGGCTGTTATCTGCTATGCTGTTCAGTCTGTTGTAAACCTTTATCAGCCGATTACAACTCCGCTGTTTTTCATCTTCATAGCTTTGTGCGAGGCTTTTGTAAGAAACGCCAAGGCTGAAAAATCTGCCGTATCTGCCGTATAAATATTATGACTGCGTTTCAATTCGGATAAGAAGATTCTGCATTGACTCGTTGCGGTCACGGCGGTATCGTCCCAGCTCGTAGAGGCTGTCGGGATTTTTAGTAATTATATTGGGCTTTTCCGTACAGGTTAGTGTACACGAAAAGCCCATTTCTTTTATCAGCTTTTCGGTCAGGTCATTTTTTGCACCGAACGGATATACAAAGCAGGTCGGTTTTTTTCCTGTTGCATTTTCAAGCAAGCCTTGAGCTTTGACAACATCTTCCGTAAGAATAGATTTATATGCTTCGTCACTCTCCCCCGCTTTTGGCAAAACACCCTTTCGTGATTTCAAAGAATGCATATCGTACGAATGATTCTGAATTTCAACATAGCCCGAATCGGACATTTCTTTCATATCGTCAAAAGTTATATGACCGTAGGTCACGGAAATGTCCTTGGTTTCGGTGAATTTTTCGGACACTGACGCAATCGGAGATATGACCGCCTTGCAGTTGTATTTTTCGAGCAAAGGGAGTGCATAATAATAATTATTATAATAGCCGTCGTCAAAGGTCAGCATAATGCATTTTTCGGGCAATGATTTTTTGCCGTAAACATAATCGGTAAGGTCTTTTACAACAACAGTTGTGTAGCCGTTTTCGGTAAGATATTTTAAATCGTTTTCAAAAAGAGTCGGTGAAACAGTGTAGTCATTTTGCAGTTTTTCGTCCTTTAAAAGTGAGTGATACATTATTACGGGCAGTTTTACGCTGTCGGTATCAGCCGTTGTTTCTTTTACTGCACCTGTCATTACCGATATTAAAATTACCGCAGACAGGAAGAGAGCCGTAAAAATGATAATTTTTACTGTTTTGTTTGATTTCACTATATTTCCTCCCAATTCTTTGTGCAAGATTTTTCATCTATAATTCTTTATTGTAAATATAATTAAACATCTGCGTGATAGAATATAGTCAAAGTTAATACTGATTACTGATTTTGGTCAATCGGTACTGACTAATATTGCATAAGGATTTATGAATTATGGCAAAAAGAAATTTCAGCTCAAAACGCAATGCAATTTACAACGCTGTGTGCGGTACGGACACTCATCCGAGCGCACGCTGGGTTTATGATAAATTAAAGCCCGAAATTCCCGACCTTAGTCTTGGCACGGTTTACAGAAACATTGCTCTTTTTAAGGATGAAGGAAAGGTCAGCGTTATATGCAATGTAAACGGTGAGGAGCGTATTGACGGCAACACAGAGCCACACCCCCACTTTGTCTGCAACAAATGCAAAGCAGTTATTGATGTTGAAGACAATCAAAATGCTGATGACCTTGAGTCACAGCTTGCCGAAGAGGGATTTAAGGTAGAAAACAGATTTGTTATCTACTACGGCATATGTCCTAAATGTTCGGCAGAAGTACACTAATATTTATTACAAAGGAGAAGTAATTATGAAATGGTATTGCACAGTATGCGGTTATGTTTATGAAGGTCCCGAAGCTCCCGAGGCTTGCCCTGTTTGTAAGGCACCGAAGGAAAAATTTAAGCAGATGGACGAGGAGGCGTCTTTCGCAACAGTTCACGAGGTTGGCGTTGCTCAGGGCGTAAGCGAAGATATTCTCAAGGATCTCAGAGCTAACTTTGAGGGAGAATGCAGCGAAGTCGGTATGTATCTTGCAATGGCAAGAGTTGCAGACAGAGAAGGCTATCCCGAGGTTTCTGCCGCATTTACAAAGTATGCTTTTGAAGAGGCTGAACACGCTGCCAAGTTTGCAGAGCTTTTGGGCGAAGTCCTTACAGACAGCACAAAGAAGAATCTTCAGATGCGTGTAGATGCAGAAACAGGTGCTTGTGAAGGTAAGTTTGACCTTGCAAAGCGTGCAAAGGCTCAGAACCTTGACGCTATTCATGACACGGTTCACGAGATGGCAAAGGATGAAGCAAGACACGGCGCAGGCTTTAGAGGTCTTCTTAACAGATACTTTAAGTAATCATTAAAAAATAAAAAATCAAAAAAGTCAGCTTGATAATCGTATGACCAACAACTAACCGATTACACAACAGACTTTGAACAGGAGATTTGATAGTATGAAATATGTATGCGATGTTTGCGGATATGTTTACGATCCTGAAATCGGCGATCCCGACAACGGCGTTGATGCAGGCACAGCATGGGAAGATGTACCCGAGGATTGGGTATGCCCTCTCTGTGGTGTAGGCAAAGACGAATTTTCCGCAGAAGAATAATTAACAAATTGGCAATTTGGGAGCAGGCAATGCTTGCTCCCTTTTGTGTGTACGGGAGTAAATTATGAAAAAATTGATTTCGTGGAATGTAAACGGACTTCGTGCCTGTGTTACAAAGGGCTTTGAGGACTTTTTTAAAGATGTTGACGCAGATATTTTCTGTCTTCAGGAAACAAAACTTCAAGAGGGACAGATTGACCTCTTGCTTGAAGGATATCATCAGTATTGGTGCTATGCCGACAAAAAAGGCTATTCGGGAACGGCTATGTTCACAAAGGAAGAGCCGTTAAATGTAAGTTACGGAATCGGCATTGACGAACACGACCACGAGGGCAGAGTTATCACGGCAGAATTTGACAATTGTTTTGTTGTCACCTGCTACACTCCAAACTCGCAAAGCGAGCTAAAAAGGCTTGATTACCGAATGAAATGGGAAGATGATTTCAAGGCATATCTGAAAAAACTTGAAGAAAAAAAGCCGGTTATTATGTGCGGTGATTTGAATGTTGCACACAAAGAAATTGATTTGAAAAATCCGAAAACCAACCGTAAAAATGCAGGTTTTACCGATGAAGAGCGTTCAAAGATGACAGCGTTGCTCGATGACGGCTTTATCGACACCTACCGCTATTTCTATCCCGATACAGAGGGCGTGTATTCGTGGTGGTCATACAGATTCAAGGCTCGTGAAAAAAATGCGGGCTGGCGTATTGACTATTTTATCGTTTCAAAAGCTCTTGAAAGCAAGCTTGACGGTGCAAAAATCCATACCGAAATTTTAGGTTCTGACCATTGTCCCGTTGAACTGACGATTGACATTTAAAAAGCAGAGCTTATTGAACACTCCGCTTTCATATGTTTTCTGAGTAAAAAAATAGAGTACCGATTGGTACCCTGACAGTTGACATAATTATTATGTTAATATACAAGTAAGGAAACAGCTTTAGCTGTTTCGCTTGAACGATTTTTATTTTTAATAACCGCTCTGTATTACGATTACAGGGCGGTTATTTCTTTATAGTAAACACAAAAGGTTGTTACCATTTGTAGGCAACAACCCTTTTTTAGAATCAATAGTATTCTGCTTTACCGCAACCCGAGCATTTTCTGCCAATTGTTTTAGTCTCATAATGGCTTTTCTCAGGGACATTAACTTTTTTTGTACCTACCTGTACATTAACCCATTCATTGCGATACGAGCCCTTGCCACCGTTTAATCTGTGATTCACAATATGTTCTCCAAAATCATCACTTGATAAATCAGTAATATCCGCACCACAGTCATTGCAAATAGTCCTGTCGTGTTCTTCATACACCGGTTCTTCATAAGTGTATGCTTCCTTGTCAACAACTTTTACCTTTTCGGTAATGTTTGTCCAACTGTGTGTATGCTGAGGCTTAGGAGTCGGCTTTGAAGATTCATTCTTAGACGAGTCAGGTTTTGAACTTGATGAACTGCTCTGCGGTGTTTTGGAGGATTCAGATTTTGAACTCTCCTGCTTTGAGCTTTCGCTCTTAGATGAAGTGTCCTTTTTGCTGTCAGATTTTGAAGTATTTGACTTTGAGGAAGAATTGTTATTCTTGCCTGATGTGCTTGTGTCCTTCTTCTGAGAAGATGAGTTTGTAGGATAGCTGTCCACCTTTACCTTGTTCTGATTTGCCTTTTTCACTTCAGAAGAATCTACCTTGACGGTTTCACCCTTTTCGTTTTTAACCTCAACCTTACCGTCCTTATCAACTTTCACTTCTTTGCCATTCTTATCAGTAATTTTGCCGTCAGCACCTACTTTGAGTCCTGCATCGGTAATTGCTTTATCTGTTTCAGAAAGAGTCGGTGCTGTTTCAGGAACTGTTGTTTCTTCTACGCTTGTAGTCTGAACTGTTGTTGCAGTCTTGTTCGTTGCATTACTATCGTCACAACCGCAACCCGAAAGCATTGCTGTTGCTGTAATCATTGCCGCTGCAATTGCAATTGTCATTGTTCTCTTAATGTTGTTAGTCGTTTTCATATGTCATTATCCTTTTATGTAAATTTGTGAAGAACTCTTATTCTCTGTAACAGTCGAAAAAATCAATACACTTTTTCTTACCATATAATTATAGCAAACTCCTCAGATGCAATCAAGTATCTGAGGAGTATTTATAATATTATATGATATTATGTCGTTATTTCAATTGATTTCTGACCGCCTGTTATGTCGGAAAAATTGTTTTTTGCACTTTTAACGAATGCGAAGATTGTTTTCAAAAGCATATTTCTCGTTTTGCTGTCAAGACCTGCAAAGGATTTTAGGATTGTTCCCGTGTTTTTAAGCGGATTTTTCAGCATCTCATTAAAGGTTGCGGTTTCGGTCAGCGACAAAAGGACAAAAACCTCTTTTGTGAACTCCCGTCTTTGAGCAATTGTCAGCGATTCAACAAATTCTTTCAGCGTGTGGTCAAAGAAAACGCTGAAATTTGTAGTGCTTTTCAGTCTGACAAGCCTGTTCAGCTCAATCTCCCACGAATAGACATCGTGTTGGAGAAAACCTTTTTGATTGCTCTTTACAATTGTGTAGCTCTCCTCATGCTCAAATATCATGCCGAAAATGCTTGACTGCGGAACAAAGGTGTAGATTCTGTCGTCGATTTCATAAAATCCGCTGTCCTTTATTTTGTCAAGAGAAAACCCCGGTCCGTCAAAATTGTAAATATAATCAATGTGATTTCTTGAATTTTCATCGGTAAAAGCACCGGCATAAACCGCAAGATTTCCGCCCTTTGAGTGACCGCCCAGAATGAATTTTCCGTTGAGCATACGGACTGCCTTTTCAAAATAATCAAGAGCCTTTTTCTGTGACGGCAACGGAAATGTGAAGAACATATTGAAGTCCTCCTGCCAGCCGACAAGAGAAAAGTCCGTTCCTCTGTATGAAATAAAATAATTCTTTTTGAGAAATTCAAAAGTGATTGCGGAAAACTGCATACTCACATCGGACTCAACCTCGTTTACATACCCCGAAACAAGAATTTTGCCGAATCTCTTGCTCTCTGCCGTTGCTTTCAAAAGGTCGGCGTCACCCTTCCACAATAGATTTTTCTCGTAATCATCGGTTGCAAACACACGCATTGCCGCCTGTTCAAGGGTAATTTCATCAAACAGACAGGACGATACCGCACCGTCAAAAGGAAGATATGAAAGCCGTGAAAGCACAAGTGCGTCAAGCTCGTTAAAACCATCCTGTTCAAATGTCAAATCGCCGCGCCAGCTTATGTAATCAAATATGTCAGCCATACAAATGCCTCCAATCTGTTTTCTCTCTGTAATTATTGTATCACTTTGTACTAATTATTTCAATGCAATTTTGATAATTGTAAAAGAAAAGGACAAACGAATTCGTTCATCCTTTAACAGTATATGAAGTTATCTGAATTTTGCGATTTCTTCAAGAAATTGTTTTCCGAATTTTTCAAGCTTTGTTCTGCCCACACCCGAAACTTCAAGCATTTCATCTGGTGTTTCGGGGCATTTTTTGCACATATCAATCAGCGTTGCATCGGTAAAAATAACATAGGCAGGAACGCTCTTTTTGGATGCAATGCCTTTTCGCAAAGCCTTGAGTGCGTCAAGTAATTCGGAATTAACAGGCACTTCGGGGCGGTGCGTTTTGACAACCTTTTCGGAGTTTTCAACTTTCTTCATCACAAGCCGTTCCCGCCCGAAAAGCACATCTCTGCTCTTTGGCAAAAGTTTTAGAACCTCGGTTTCATTGTCGGCTGAAATATACTCCTTTTCGGCAAGAAAGTCAATTGTGCCGAAAATATGCCTTGCCGTAACCTCTTTCATTATTCCGTAGGTTGACTGATTGTTAAGCTCAGCTTTTAGAATTTTCTCGCTTTTACTGCCCTTTAACACATCACAAATCACGGTTTTGCCGTACCTTTGTCCTGTTCTTGCAATACACGACATAATTTTTTGAGCGTCAATTGTGACATCAACAAGCTTGTGAACTGAAAGACAGTTGGAGCATTTTCCGCAGTAAGCCTTTTTTTCACCGCCGAAATACCGCAGAATAAATCCACGCAGACAATCGTTTGTTGTGCTGTAAAAGGTCATATATTTTAAGCGTTCAAAATCACTCTCACGAATTTGCTCGTTTTCTTCAATTGTAAGCTCATCGTTGCCCTCGGAATTTTCAATCATAAAGCGATTTAGGCGAACATCCTTAGGACTGTAGAGCAAAATACAATCAGCCTCACCGCCGTCACGACCTGCCCGTCCTGCCTCTTGATAGTAGCTTTCAATGTTTTTCGGCATATTGTAATGAATTACATATGTAACATTTGACTTGTCAATTCCCATACCGAAAGCATTGGTTGCGACCATAATATTTTTTCGGTCAAAAACAAAATCCTCCTGATTTTTCCTGCGTTCGTATTCATCAAGACCTGCATGGTATCTTGCCGCCGAAAAGCCGTTATCGCAGAGCAATTCGCAGACAGATTCAACATTTTTTCGGGTTGCACAATAGACAATTCCCGACCTGTCGCCACGCTCCCGAATGAGGTCAATAAGCTTTTCGTCCTTTGACGATGACTTTATTACGCCAAAGAAAAGGTTGGGGCGGTCAAATCCCGTTGTAATTTCAAACGGATTTTCAAGCCTGAGAATTTTCTTTATATCTTCTTTTACATCATTCGTAGCCGTTGCGGTAAATGCTCCGATAATCGGACGATTTGCAAGGCTTTCAACAAATGAAATAATTTTGAGGTAACTCGGTCTGAAATCCTGTCCCCATTGTGAAACGCAATGAGCCTCGTCAACTGCAACCATTGAGATTTTTATCTTTTTGCAGGTGTCGAGAATTCCGTCAGTCAACAACCTTTCGGGTGCAACATAGATGATTTTGTATTTTCCGTGTTCAACATTTGAAAGCACTCGGAGAAATTGCGGATATGAAAGCGAGCTGTTTATATATGCCGCAGGAACTCCCGACTGAACGAGTGAGCCGACCTGATCCTTCATAAGCGAAATCAGAGGTGACACAACAATTGTCACCCCGTCAAAAAGTAATGCGGGAATCTGATAGCACATAGACTTGCCCGCACCTGTGGGCATAATGCAAAGTGCATCTCTGCCGTCAAGCAAAGCGTCAACTATCTGTTCCTGTCCGTCTCTGAAAGAATCGTGTCCGAAGTAATCTTTTAACACGCTTAATTTATCACTCATCTTTTTGCCCTTATCTATCATTCTTTATTGGAATTATAATCATTGTATTCCCTTTCAATCCAAGCCATAAGCAAATTCACTATTTTTTCTTGTTGGACAAGAGTAAGTTCAACATTTTTCGGTATTCTGTACCACTTGTTAAGGCAACCGCGGCAGCAGCATGCCGTTGCATGCTGTG
>OHXK01001033.1_pt1 | contig 11170 bp, 7 predicted proteins | sample 1579921 | NCBI WGS metagenome assembly OHXK01 (sample SAMEA3882551, study PRJEB24775) | human gut metagenome | biome: human-associated habitat; feature: intestine environment; material: feces | place: Netherlands | collected 2009/2010 | reverse complement strand
GTGATCTTGCAACACTTACAGCACAGGATTTTGTCGATGTAGTCAGACTCCATGCTGAGGATGGAGTGGACTTCGTTACACTTCACTGTGGAATCACAAGAAAAACCATAGACCAGATTAAAAAGCATAAGCGTAAGATGAATATTGTAAGCCGTGGAGGAAGCCTTGTCTTTGCATGGATGTGCATGACAGGAGAGGAAAATCCATTCTACGAGCACTATGATGAGATACTTGAAATCTGTGAGGAGCATGATGTGACAATCTCACTCGGAGATGCCTGCAGACCGGGCTGTTTAGCAGACGCAACAGATGTATGCCAGATAGAGGAGCTTGTAAGACTTGGAGAGCTCACAAAGCGTGCATGGGATCACAACGTACAGGTCATGGTAGAGGGACCGGGACATGTGCCGCTTGATCAGGTAGCAGCAAACATGAAGGTACAGCAGTCAATCTGTATGGGAGCACCATTCTATGTACTTGGACCTCTCGTAACAGATATCGCACCGGGCTATGACCACATCACAGCAGCAATCGGTGGAGCAGTGGCAGCAATGAACGGCGCAGCTTTCCTTTGCTACGTGACACCTGCGGAGCATCTTGCTCTTCCAAATGTGGAGGATACAAAGCAGGGAATTATTGCGTCAAAGATTGCGGCTCATGCAGCTGATATTGCAAAGGGAATACCGGGAGCCAGAGATATAGATGATAAGATGGCAGATGCCAGACGTGTGCTCGACTGGGATGCACAGTTTGCATGTGCGCTTGATCCTGAGACAGCTAAGGCTATCAGGGATGACCGTCTGCCTGAGGATGACCACAGCGAGGCATGCAGTATGTGCGGTAAGTTCTGTGCAGTGCGAAGCATGAACAAGGCACTTGCAGGAGAGTATATTGATATATTGTAACTTTTTAGTACAGAAATATGCGATATACTTTAAGGTGAGGTAATAATGGAAAGTAAAAAGAACACTAAAAAAAGAACTCTTTCAATCAGAAAGATTGCCATGGCAGGAGTGCTTGTGGCAGTTGCCGTAGCAGGAAGCTTAATAAGCTTCCCTGTTGCCGGCAGCAAATGTGCACCTGTACAGCACATGGTAAATATATGCGCAGCAGTATTTTTAGGACCTGCATGGGGTGTCGGTGTGGCATTTTGTGCGAGTATCATCAGAAACCTGACAGGACTTGGAAGCCTCATGGCATTCCCGGGAAGCATGGTAGGCGCTCTGTGCTGTGGACTGATGTACAGATTCAGCAAAAAATCATACCGACATGTATTGCAGAGGCGCTTGGCACAGGCATACTCGGAGGCCTGGCAGCGTATCCTCTTGCAAAATACGTGATGCTTATTCAGCCGGAAGGCATGTTTATATACATAGTGCCATTCCTTATCTCTACAGTGGCCGGAAGCATAGTGGCAGCAATTGTTATGCTGATTTTAAAGAAAAATGGCGCACTGACAGTATTTAAGGAAAATCTTGAGTAATATCCAGGGCTATGGCTTTATAAGAAGCTTCATAAGCTCATCCTGACAGATAGACCTAGAGTAGTGATAGCCCTGAAACCAGGTGACGTCGAACTGCCTGAGATAGCTCTCAAGGTTATCATTTTCTATGCCTTCAATACATATCTTTAAGTCTGCGGCATTGGCAAAATTAATCATTCCGATTACAAGTGCCTGCTTCTTTTTCTCCTCGAGAATGTCTTTAACAAAGAACATATCTATCTTGACACCCTCTACAGGAAGCTCAAGCATCATCTGAGATGAAGAGCTTCCTGTGCCATAGTCATCCATAGTGATGTGGATTCCGGCTTCCCTGAATGCAGTGACAGTTTTCTTTATCATAGATATAGGCAGATCTCTGCATCGCTCTGTAATCTCTATCCATAGCTGTGAAGGTGGAAAATCATACTCTTTAAGAATTGCCAGAGTATCTTCCACAAAACATTCCTTTTCAAGCTGCTCTGAGGATGCATTTACATTGATGAAAAAGCCCGGTTTTATCTTTGCAAATTCACTGGCTGCGCTTATTGCAGTTCTCATGATATAATTTCCGAGCTCATACATAGCAGGGGTATCCTCAAGCCAGTCGATAAACAGTCCGGGTGGCACCGTGCCAAAAGGCTCCTTTTTCCAGCGCACCAGAGCCTCAGCACCCATTATTTCACCATTGCAAGCCTTTACAATGGGCTGAAACTCTACAAAAAAGCCATCACAGCTATTGATAACCGACTGATGAATGATTTTCATGATATCTATATGCGAGCTGCCATTGAACCTGACCATATCATTGAAAAATAACAAATCAGGGCTGTGAAGCTCCTTCGCGCGGTCTAGAGTGTACTCCACCTTGCTGATGACAGTTGAGGTATCACCATCATAATCCTTGAGAATCAGACACGCAGCATATATATCAAACTCAAATTTAAAGCATTTAAAGAAATACATGGACTTTATTGTATCGGCAATTTTCTGATAGAAGGCCTCGGCCAAGGCACGGTCTGCTTCCTTTACCACAAATACAAACTTGCAATTATTCATATAGTAGGTAGCGGTGCTGCCATCCATCATGTAGATGAACTTGAGCGCAAGCTCACGCTGGATTGCAGTGTTGAAATTGGAACCATACAGTATATTGAACTCATCTATATGACCTATCTCCACCTCGATTATGGTTACAGACCTGTTTTCCATGATATAGCCGTTGATGTCTCTTTCAAACTTTGACTGACCATAAAGATATGTATATGGGTCGATATCCGGAAGGGTATTTTCGTTTCTGAGCACGAGGACATGGTAGCGGTGTCCGTCATCACCGGTAAAAATATCAGAATAAAATCCCATCATATATTCTTTGGTATGCTTTCCCATGCGGACATAAAATATATCATCCGGTTTTTCACCATTTAAGCGATAGCGGATTTCCTGCTTATATTCCGGCAGGTCAACGTCGTTGACACAAGAGCTCAGCTGTTCAAAGAAGCAGGTATGCTCGCCGGCTTCAAAGCCGAAAAAATCAGCTGTCTTATCCGGTACGTATGATAAGTCATTATCCAGGTCGGTGATGATAGGATATATCCCGTCTGATAATTCTGAAATTTTATCAATAAATTCCTTGTATATCGTGTGTTCTATCATAAATTAAAACTCCATATGTGTATAATGCACAAAATTCTTTTATTATTATAGCATATGTATACATTATATACAATAAGTTAGTTGGGCTCTGAAAATGAAATTTAGGTATGAAGCATTAATATAAATTAATGATTTTAGTGTGTCATTTATATATTTGAAGGTATACTGATGACTGAAATATACCATCAGCTGCTTCAAATGCAACGTCACCATCATATTTGCCGGCAACAGAGCGGATAGATGACAGACCTATACCATAGTCGTCCCTCTTAGAAGAACGGTATTTTCCGTTTTGGATGGTAACATGTCCGTCAAAGCTGTTGTCCATAGTAATAATAAGTGTCTTATAGTGTACGTGGGCATGCAGTCGGATAAAGTGCGATGATTTCTCGTTCAAAGAATCAGAAGTATCCATGCGTCTGCAGGCTTCTATAGCGTTTTCTATCAGATTTCCAAATACCAGGCACAGGTCATTGTCCAAGGCCGCATCATCGGTTTCCGGAACAATAAGCTTTGTCTCAAGAGCGATATTTTCATTTCTGCATATGGCACTATAGTATGACAGAATGGAATTGACTACCCTGTTTTCGCAATAGCTTGCAGGCGCAGATGGTATGCTGTGGATCAGGGAATCCAGGTATTCATTCAGCTGTTTATTTTCAGTGTTTGCGAGGCCTTTTATTGCAACCAGCTGGTGACGCAGATCGTGGCGCTGCTTTTTAAAAAGCTGTTCGTTTGTTGTGATGAGCGAATTATATTTCTTCTGCTCCAACAGGGAATGCTCAAGGAGATTCATATCAAATATGAGCCTTTCATTCTCACGTTTTATACTGAGCATATCGCTTATATTAAGCCCCATTACAATTCCCATGATTATAATGAAAAGCAGAGTTCCAATCTGGTACAGCAATGACAATGAGGCCACAAATTTTAAATGATAATTGATTATCTCGGCACATGAAGCAAGTGCCAGTATGAATACCGGAACCATCAGCCGTTTTGCCCTGCTGTTTTGGCTGCGAACAGCCTCAAGGATGATGTATGCAGTCAGGAAGCAAAGTATGAGAGGCAAAATGACATGGAACACGTACATGCTCTGGGATAGTGCAACCGTACCGCTAAGCTGTAAGACACAAGCGACAAGGTCAAGCACGGTGAGGAGCTTCGCGATAACTATAATTGGCTTGTCATTCTTAAAACCAACTGCAAGCCTGCAGAAATACAGCAGTGGAATCATCTGCGAGAAAAGCCCTATAAAAGCACACAGATACAGCAGTGTAGGGTTTTTGATTATGACACCTGTGTAGTTGCACTCGCCGATAGACCACATGCCGGCCATGAGTGAGAAGAATCCAAAATGAAATATCATCTTGCAAACCTCTTTATCGTAGCATAAAAGCATTAGTGAGATAAATATAAACAAAACACCTGCGGCAAGCTCAAGCAGTGCTATAAAGAATGACCATTTATTCAGCTTTAACAGAGTGAAAAATAAGGATTTGTATGCTCCGTAGATAGGAGAATATACCGTAAGAGAGCTTCTGGTAACTGGAGACAGATACTCTATGCGAAGCTCTGTATCACCCGAATGACCGTCAGTGCCTATCAGGTACCCCTCGGTTGCGGGATCCTTCATATAGGATGGATAGTTTTCGGTCCTGCCAAACTCATATATGAGTTCATCGTCCAGATAGACCTTCGCAGGGGAATAGACAGTTTTTATGTAGATTGGATTATCCTTGTTCAGGTTGATATGTGTGGTGACGGTGACATGTGTGCGCGGCGAAAGGTGCTTAAAGGTATGTGGAAATGTGATTTCTTCTTTATCTGAATCCGAGCCCTCAACTACGGCATATGCAGAGCTTACGATAGTGGCTTCAGGATAGCTCGCCTGGCTCATAATCATGTTTTTTGAGGAAAGAAGCAGTATGCAAATCAGTGTAAGCAGTATAATTGTCAGATAGGGAATATTTCGTATAGCGCTAATTTTTTTCATAATCCGGGCTCCTTGCAGTGTATTACTTTTGACAGTCTAGCTCATATCAAATCAATAGGAAAGTGCCTTATTTAAGCCCTCTGGTGTGATCAAAGTAGTATCTCTCCAGAGCCTTTTTGGCTTTGCCGGAGAGCTCTCTCTTGATAGGGATATTTGTGTCATCGGCCATCACGAAGCATTTGAGTGAAGTATCAATGCGTGTGACATACGACAGGTTTACCGCGTAGCTTTTGTGCGGCAGAAAAAACAGCTCAGCGGGCAGCTGATCTGAAAGATCTGAAAGCTTCTCATAGCAGCTGATTTCCTCATTTTCTTTTAAATGTATGAAAATCTGCCTGGCTCTCTGCTCTATGTACATGATATCAGAAAGGGCAAGCTTCTCCATACTCTTGTTTCTCTTCACATAAAGAGATGGGGCATCTGATTTCTTCAGCATGGCAAGGTGAAGAATGTTACTTAGCTCAGCTGCAGAAACCGGCTTTTCGATATAGCCGATGGCAGACAGCCTGTAGCTTTCCAGGGCATGCTCCGTGCTTGTTGTGATGAAAGCAACCGGGATATCGGCATCTGTCTCGCGGATTATGGAGACTGCCTCGATGCCGGTCATGGAATCTTTCATATATATATCCATGAGCAGCAGGTCATACTTTCCGTGCTCATATGAGGCAAGAAAAGAATCTGCATCCGTAAAGACAGTGTATGTATTTTGGATATCGCTGTGGCTGAGAATATCACAAAGCAGCAAGGTCTCTGCAGCTTCGTCCTCGCATACAGCTATATTAAGTGTTTGTGGCATGTTTATTCCTCTGTAGAATGTGAATGATTATAAATAATCATAATATAATATGAAATAAATATCAAATAAATATTGCTATTAAATATCCGAAATGCTAATATAATTATCAGCAGTTAATTAATTATTTTAAGGAGGTTTCAGTTATGAAATACTGTACAAATTGTGGCAGGCAGTTAGCTGATGATGAGGTATGCACATGTCGTCAGCAGGCACAGCCACAGGCACCAAATCAGACACAGGACAACAATGCACAGGCAGATAATGCAGCACAGCAGGGACAGTTTAACGGACAGCCGCAGGGCAGCGCACAGGGACAGTTCAACGGACAGTTCAACGGACAGCCACAGGGCAGTGCACAGGGACAGTTCAACGGACAGTTCAACGGACAGCCACAGGGCAGTGCACAGGGACAGTTCAACGGACAGCCACAGGGCAATGCACAGTCGCAGGCATTTGATAACTTCACACAGCAGGTGAGTGCAGCAGGACAGCAGCTGCAGAATGACAAGAATGTGGCATCTATCATCACATTCTACAAGGGTCTTGTTAAGAAGCCGGCACAGGCTGCAGCAGACTTTGTAAAGAATGCAAATATGGCATCAGGCTTTATATTTATTGGCTTATTTGCCATAGTAGAAGTAGTGCTGTCTGTAGTATATCTGTTATCAAGTGTAATTGGCAGCATAGGCGGCTTTGGATTCTCATTTTACCCGGCGAGCTTCTTTGAGGGAATCTTCTCAGGAATCGTAGGAGAGGCAGTGAGAGTACTCATCCTGGCAGCAGTTATTCTGGTTGTATTAAACGCAGTGCAGAAGGATAAAAAGGTGACATTTGCACAGACACTTTCAGCAGCATGTCTGTATGATGCAGTATACCTTCCGATTATCCTTGTGGCAGCAATCATCGACATAATCCCATTCCAGTTCTTTGGCAATGTGAGCGGCTGGCTGCATACATTTGCGGGAGTAGTAGGATATGTAAGCATATTCTTTGGAGTAAGGGCAATAGAAGAGGATGACAATAAGCTTCCACTCGTGTGTGGACTGGCATTCCTTGCAACAGCCATTGGTTCAACAATTGTAAATGCTATTTTCTAATTTAATATTTGATTTAACATATCTGATTTAATATATCAGAAATAACCGGATCCTGTGAGATTTTCTTGCAGGATCTTTTTTTATTTCTGGCTTCGAATAGCTATCATATATCTTACAATTTGTCAAGTACGAGTTTTGACACTTTTTGTGTAAATTGTCGTTGTTATTGCCATGCGCGGAATTGATGTATAATGATAATTAGATTAATTTGTTTAGTTAAAAACTAGCTGAATATATGAGTCAATGATAATATGAATTCTATAATAAGCAGGTTTATAAAACTCGGGAAGAGAGGCACCTATGACGCATAAAATCAAGGTACAGATGTTTGGCAATTTCAGAATGGACTATAACGGAGCACCATTTGTGGCGGAAAAAATGCATAAGGAAAGCCAGTTCAACCGCATGATGCAGGCTTTGATACACTATTCTGACTGCGGAATAGCAAAGGATAAGCTCGAGGAAATAGTAATCGGTGAGCGTGACATAGATGCACCTCACACGGCACTAAGAGTTATTGTATACAAGACAAAGCAAAAGCTCGCACAGCTTGGACTGCCGGGAAAGAACCTCGTATATTTGGAGGGAGGCATATATTACTGGACTCCGGATATAGAGATAGAAGAGGATGCAGCAGAGTTTGAGAAGCTCTATAACGAGGCCTGTGCACTGGAAAAGCAGATGCCACATGAACCGGAGAGTGCAGAGACAGTGTGTGATGAGCGGATAAAGGAAATAGAAGACAATATGCTTGAGCTGTACATAAAAGCACTATATCTGTATAAGGGAGAGTTTTTGGCGGCATATACAGGCGAGACGTGGATAGCACAGGAGGCCAGACGCTATCACATTATGTTTGAGAAAATCATAAATGAAGCTGCGTATATACTGCGAAAGAGAAAACAATTCAAGGGACTGGAGAAGCTCGGAGTATATGCGGCAAAGGTCGACCCATTCAATGAGTGGGAGGAGCTCATAATGGAGGCGATGGTAGAGACCAGGCGCTATGATGAGGCGGAAGAGCTATACACGGATGTCGTGGACTATTATCTCAGGGAGTGCGGTATTTATCCATCTTCAAGACTCTTGGAAATCCTTGAGAAATACAGTAATCAGATGAATCATGCACATGAGATACTGGAAAACATCCAGGAGGGCATGAACGAGCAGGAGGAAACAGAAAGAGGTGGATATTTCTGCAGCTATCCGGTATTCAGAGGAATATACCAGGCGTCCATCCGTATTATGAAGCGCACAAGGGTACCTGTATATCTCATGCTCTGTACTCTGGAGGACGAGGAAGGCAGACAGGTACAGAGCGAGACAAAGATGAACAAGTATTCAAGGCAGCTTAAGAAGTGCGTTGGTGAATCAATCCGCTACAGTGACATATATACCTCGTATGGAAAGGTGCAGTTTCTTATCATGCTCATCGGAATCAAGCGTGAGGACTGCGAGATAGTGAAAAAGAGAATCAACCGCCAGTTCGCAAAGAAAAATCCGAGAGCCGCAGAGAAATGTCATGTGAACAGTATAGTTTGTGAGTTGTAAAGGGAATAGTACAAATTGGTTGGAAAAGATGCAAGGTGCTGTTACACAATTAAGGTTAGAGTTAATTTGATTATTTTATATATTATGGAGAAAATGTTATGAATGGTAAAGACAAGATATCAGTAATTATTCCATGCTACAATGTCCAAAAATATATTATGAGATGCTTCGATTCAATTTACAGCCAGACATATGGCTTTGAAAATCTCGAAGTGATACTCATAGATGATTTATCGACAGACAATACATGGTCTATATTAGAATCCTTACAAAGACAATACCCGGAGAATGTTATATCTCTTAAAATACAGAAAAAAGGAAAGTGTGGCGGTGCACGTAATCTGGGAATGGATATCTGCACCGGCAAATATATCACATTTGTGGATGCGGACGATTATGTGCATCCGGATATGCTCAGGGTGCTGTATGATAGAATGACAGAGGACGATTATGATGTGGCACAGTGTGGTGTATCGTGCTTTAAAGCAGATAAGCCAAATGTATTAGAAGTAAATGATTTTGAAATTCAAAGGCTTGATTTGGATAATGTTGATAATAGGAAAAATCTCATTATAGGTCTGACCGGATTTACTAATGTAACAGCATGGGCAAAGCTATACTCAACCAAATTTATAATAGAACATAATCTAAGATTTATAGAAGATGTATATTATGAGGATACACATTTTTCTATGCTTTGTGTGTTACTTGCAAAGAAATATTGTAAGGTGCAATCGACATTATACTATTACTTTGAGAATACAGAGGGCATTATACGTTCTGAAATTAGCAATGCAAAGATCCGGGATGCTAAGATTATTATGGATCATATAAGGCAGGCTATTCAAAGTAGAAAAGCAGAACTGGGAAATGTAATTGAGCAGTGTTATTGTGAAATCCAGACATTTTTGTTATGGCACCAATATATTGAGCCATATAGTAGAATAGAAACCTTTATGAATAGGGAACTGGATATTTGCAAAGAAGAGTTTTTAAAGAGTGAACCGGATATATTTAATAATCCATATGTGAAGTTTTTTTCAGATGATGTGGTATTGAAAAGAATGTCAAGGCTGAGAGTAACTGCGAAAAAAATGGATAATGCATACTTTTTGGATAATGCAATGCATATCTGTCTTGGTATACATGATAAGGATGGAAATTACAGTGTCTGGGCTGGAACAACGATGCAATCCATTGTTGAAAACACAAAAGCGCCAATAGTTTTTCATATATTACATGATGACACATTGAACGAAATAAATAAAAATAAGCTGAGTCTTATTGCTGATAATAGTGGAAATGATATAGAATTTCATCATTTTAATTCGGACGTTTTTGGCACGTTTGCTGATTCAATGAATAGATTTGCAATTGGAACAATGTTCAGAATTATGTTGCCCGATATTATGCCGGATTTAAAAAAAATAATATATTTGGACTCTGATTTATTTGTAAATACAGATATTGAAGAATTATGGAACCTAAATATAGATAATTACTGTCTGGCGGCTGCTCAGGATTGTTCGACAATAAGAAATTGGGGAACTCCATACGCTGTAGCAGCAGGGCAGACAAGTCGTGACAGATATTTTAATGCGGGTGTTCTTTGCATGAATCTTGACAATATCAGGAAAAATGGAAGCCTGTTTCAACAGGTTATAGATTATCTGAACGATAATCCACGGACATGGCTTCCTGACCAGGATGCTTTAAATGCCATATTCAGCGGAAAAACCTTATTGATAGATGAAAAATGGAATTATTTTATTGATGAGGCAAGAAAAAATAATGAGAAAGCAGAGAAAAAAATATATCATTATGCTGCAACCCTGTTGATGCTGCATACAAATAATGAAATTGACAGAGCCTACTATTTCACAATACTGAGAACCCCATGGGGAGAGCAGATGGAAGATGGCTTATTGTGTAATTCTATGGGCAGAATTGTGGATAGAACAGCTATGCTGGAGAAGCTGCTAAAAAAAGCTACTCAAAACAATATACGACTCGTATTCTATGGTGGAGAGAATAGCTCTATAAGGAATGCAATGAGGCTATTAAATAGAAAATTCGATAGCTGTGAATGGCATGAGCATTTAAAGGAGAATGAGATTATCTGTGATGATAATACGGTCTATATAGTTTCAGCGGATGCGGACGATAGTAATGGATTAGAAATACTTGCAAATGCCGGATTAGAAAATGGCGAGAATTATTTTATAACACAGAGGTTTTTACATTATACAGAGGGTGGGTTTGCCCTATGATTTTTATTACTGATGAATTAGGTAAGTTTGAGAAAAATATAATAGAGCTGGCAGAAAATATGGGATTTAAAGAATGCAAAACAATAGAAGCCATAGATTTGTTTTGTGGCATATCTGAAAAAAACGATGTGCTTAAGGAAAAAGACAGGTATTATGCATTCATAGATATCCCTCAATATTGGAGTGTTCGTGCAGATGGTCTAAATGGTGCTATATATGATAATAAAACCAAAAAGGCAAACATCTATTTTAAGAATCCGATAGAGAAAAGAATGGTCAGCAGAGTCGAGTGGATTGACAGGAATAATACAGTATATAGAATAG
>OHXK01001025.1_pt1 | contig 11219 bp, 10 predicted proteins | sample 1579921 | NCBI WGS metagenome assembly OHXK01 (sample SAMEA3882551, study PRJEB24775) | human gut metagenome | biome: human-associated habitat; feature: intestine environment; material: feces | place: Netherlands | collected 2009/2010 | reverse complement strand
TCGTGCCCCCGGTGCAGACTTGGAACTTTGAAGTCGGCGTGGCCGGTGCAGGCTTTCTGGCACTGGCAGTTATGATCTTTGGTCAGTGGAAGCCTTTCCACATCTTTGGCGCGGCCATGTTCTTTGCCGTGTTCAAGAGCCTTGCCAACATCGCAGACTCCACCTTCCTTGCACAGCTGCACTGGTCCAGCAACATCTATAATATGATGCCCTTTGTGGCCTCCATGGTCATTCTGGCCTTCACCTCCAAGAACAGCATGGCACCCAAGGCCGAGGGTATCCCCTACGACAAGGGCTCCCGTTAAGCGCTTTTGCTAAAAATCCGCAAAATGAAGGCATCCGCGGCCATCAACGTGCTGCGGATGCCTTTTTTGTACGGGAGATGGCACATTTTATCCATGTATTTGCCGGTAGAAAATGGCATTTTTGCTTGTAAAATACAACGAGATATGTTATCATTAAAGAACGAATGTGTATCTATAGGAACCCGGTGTACATTTCTTGCACTGCGGAAGAACAAGAAAGGTGAGTTTCTCTATTATGGACGAAAAAACAACTATGGGACAGTCGCTCCGGAACATGGAGGACGAAGAGACCATTGATCTGATGGAACTGGCGCGCCTGCTGTGGGCTCATGCTGTGCAGATCGTGGCAGCAGCTGTTGCGGCAGCGCTGATCTGCCTGCTGGTGTGTATGTTTGCACTTACACCCAAGTATCAGGCTTCCATCAACATGATCGTTAACACCCGGCAGGACACGACTACTACCTTCACCAGTGATAACTTCAACTCGGCTAAGAACCTGATCAGCACCTATGCGGTCATCATCAAGGGCAACACTGTGCTGAACGAGGTGATCGATACGCTGGATCTGGACATGACCTACGCCGAGCTGTACGACATGGTGGATGTTGCCGATGTGGACGCTACCCAGATCATGAAGATCACGGTCACCGATACGGATGCAGAGCGCGCAGGCGAGATCGCACAGACCATTGCGGACATCGTGCCCGACGTGCTGGTGGAAAAGGTGGAAGCCGGTTCCTGCAAGACGGTGAGCGATGTGTCTATCAACCCCAACAAGGTGTTCCCCCAGACCAAGAAGTACGTTGTGCTGGCTGGTCTGCTGGGTGCTGTTCTGGTGTGCGGCGTGCTGGTGCTGGCACATCTGCTGCATGATACCATTGTGGATGACGAAGATATTCAGAAGAAGCTCGGCCTGCCCGTGCTGGGCCTGATCCCGGAGGTGTAAGACGATGTGGAATCTGTTTGGTAAAAAGAAAAAAGAAGGTGAGCACCGCACCCTGCAGCTGATCACCGATAAAAAGATGCCCTTTGGCTATGTGGAGGCTTACAAGTCTCTGCGCACCAATCTGGACTTTATGGCAGGCTCCATGGACGTGCACACGCTGGTCATCACCAGTACCGTGCCGGAGGAATCCAAGAGCAATGTGGCAATCAATCTGGCGCTGACGCTGGCCGAAAGCGGCAAAAAGGTGGCGCTGGTGGATTGCGACCTGCGCAAGCCGGTGCTGCACCGCTATCTGAAGGCCGGTCACAATGTAAAGGGCGTTTCCAACGTGCTGTCCAACCAGTGCACGCTGGACGAGGCTTTGCAGGAGCTGAAGGAAATGAACATGACCTTCCTGCCCGCAGGCACCCCGCCGCCGAACCCCTCCGAGATGCTGAGCCAGCCGCAGATGCAGGCTATGGTGGATACTCTGCGCCAGAAGTTTGATTTTGTCATCTTTGATGCACCCCCGGTGTCGGTGGTCACCGATGCAGCCGTCATCGGCCGCTATGTGGATGGCTCCATCTTTGTAGTGCGCTCCGACTACGCCCCCACCGATGCGGTGCGCGGCGCAGTGAAAAAGCTGCAGGATGCCGGTGTCCGGGTGCTGGGCAGCGTGCTGACCCGATACGACATGAAGAAGGCACTCAAGGGCTCCAGCTACGCATACAGCTATGCTTACAACTACAACTATGCCTACGGCAAGCAGGATGCCACTGCCGGTAAATAATAAGGAAGCATTGTTATGACCGATCTGCATTGTCACATTCTGCCCGGCATGGATGACGGCGCAAAGGATACGGCAGTCTCGCTGGAGCTGCTGCGCAGGGAATATGAGGATGGTGTGCGCAATATCGCGTTCACCAGCCACTTCAACAGCGAACGCACCACGGTGGATGCCTTTACGGCAAAGCGGCAGGCTGCCTTTGAACAGCTGACCGCAGCGCTGGAAGGGCAGCCCATGCAGTTCGACTTCAAGCTGGGTGCAGAGGTATTCTTCTCTCCCGGTCTGTGCGAGCTGGACACCCGGGCGCTGTGTATGGGGGACACCGCCTATCTGCTGCTGGAGTTTCCCACCACCCACAAGCCGCATTTTATTCGGCAGACCCTGTACAATTTGCAGCAGCAGGGCATCGTGCCGTTGATCGCGCATATCGAGCGCTACCCCTATGTGCTGGAGGACCCCACCCTGCTGTACGACTGGGTAGCCGCTGGTGCCTATGCGCAGATCAACGTGGGCGCCCTGCTGGAACCCAAGCTCTGCAAAAAGCTGTGCAAGTTCATCCAGTGGGGGCTGGTTCATGTCATCTCCACCGATACCCATTCCCCGGACAAGCGCCCGCCACACATGGCACAGGGCGTGCAGCAGCTGGAAAAGCTGCTGGGTAAGGAAACTGCCGCCCGCATCGTGCACAACGGCGATGAGCTGTTCCATGATCAGGAGCTGGACGCTGTGACCCTGCATCAGCCCAAAAAGTTTTTGGGCAGATGGGTCTGATCCTATTAGTAAGGAGAAAACTGCCCGGGCGGAGGTGTACTCTGCCCGGGCAGCGGATTTTAGTATGAAGAAAAATAAGGTCCTGAAAATCGTATTGATCGTGCTGGGTGCGCTGGTGGTTCTGCTGGCAGCAGCAGTCCTTGGGGTGCTGTTCTATCTCCACAGTATGGCAGCCGGTCTGCCGGAAACCCTGCCGGATGCTTCGGCAGATAGCACACAGCTCACTCTGACGGATGATGATCTGGATAAGCTGCTCAGCGGCGAGATCACGCTGGAAGAACTGACCGACGAAGCCGCTGCGTCCAACAGTGGGGAACAGGAAGCATCAGCCAGTGCTCCACAGGAGGGAGCAGATTCGGCGTCCGCCCCGGCAGGCTCTTCTGCTTCTTCGGGGAGCGCTGCCTCCCGGACGGAGAGCAGCAGCACAGCGTCCTCCAGCAAGCAGGAGACTGCCGGTGCAGCCAATTCCGGTACAGAAAAACCGGCGTCCTCGTCCGGCAAACAGGAGGCCGGCTACGAGGCCGAGGTCAAGGTGTTACTGAAACAGCTGTACAGCGTTAAGGCGCGTGCCGAGGCAGAACTGAACAGCTGCATTGCCGGAGCAAAAGCAGAGTTCAAGTCGCTGCCTGAGTCTCAGCAAACACAGGCACGCAAGGTCTCCATCGTACTGGCAAGAAGCGGCAGACTGTACGCGATGCAGGCATCCTACGATAAGGAAGTGGCGAGCATCGTCAGCCAGATGCGCGCCATTCTGACCGCCAACGGCCAGAGCACCGCATTGGCAGATCAGGCCATGGCCTCCTATAAAGCACAGAAGAGCGCCATGTACTCCCAGCTGACCGCAAAACTGTACTCCTGACCCGCAAAACGACCCATGACCACCCGCAACTGTTTCTCCGAGCACTGACTGTACCGGAAAAAGGCTGCGGGTGGCTTTGTTTTGCCGTTTTTGCTGCAATATGGAGAAAAATACTAACGGTATGGATGGATGGTTCCGGGGCAGAGACACTGCTTTTTGCACCGACAGGGGAGGGCAGATTGTACGCACCAACGGAACAATCAACCCAAAAGCCGAAGAAGTAGCACTTTTACCTACAAATATACAGAAAATTTGTATAAAGTATAATATTTCGCTCATGCTTTGCTGAAATGAAGTGAATTTTTTTCATGTAAATTGACAAAATCCGTGGTTATCCTTATAATATATAGAGTGTTTCTCGGGTATGGACGATGGTGTTTATGCGACCGCAAGATGCCATCGTTTTATTATTCGCTTTTTCTGTCCGCGTGCCGAGGACAGACGTCCGCTATGTGTGAGGCTGGCGGACTGCGGGAAAGTATGGCTCGGCCTGAGAGCAAAAATAGTAATTCATTGATAGGATTGGAGTGGCATCAAACGATGGCAAAGTACATCATCAAGCGTGTCGCAATGGGTATCTTCAGTATCTTCATTGTGGCTACGGTTACCTTTTTTGTCATGAACCTGGTCCCCGGTGGCCCGTTCGTGGCAGAAAAGTCCATCAGTGCCGCTGCTCAGCAGGCTCTGGCCGAAAAGTATGGCCTGGATAAGCCGCTGAGTGTGCAGTACGTCAACTACATGGAGAGCCTTCTGCACGGCGATCTGGGTCTGAGCCTGCGTCAGCGCGGACGTACCGTGAACCAGATCATCGCCAGCAAGCTGCCGGTGTCCTGCCGTCTGGCAGGCATTGCAGTGGTTGTGGCTCTGTGCGTGGGCATCCCGCTGGGCTGCATTTCCGCTTACAACCGCGGCAAGTGGCTGGATAACGTTATTATCGTGTTTGCTACCTGTGGCATCGCGATCCCCAGCTTTATTTCCAGCGTGCTGCTATTGTACCAGTTTGGTATGAAAATGAAGGTGCTGCCCACCGTTGGTCTGAACAGCGCAGCCGCCTATATCATGCCGGTCACTGCACTGGCCATCTATCCCTCGGCTTATATCACCCGTCTGATGCGCTCCAGCCTGCTGGACGTTATGGGTCAGGACTATATGCGCACTGCCCGCGCAAAGGGCGTGTCTCAGTTCATGATCCTGTTCAAGCACGCACTGCGCAACGCCATTCTGCCTGTCATCACCTACGTCGGCCCCATGCTGGCCAGCCTGATGACCGGTTCTTTCGTGGTGGAAAAAATCTTCTCCGTGCCCGGTCTGGGCCGCGACTTCGTGTCTGCCATCACCAACCGTGACTACACCATGATCATGGGCACCACCATCCTGCTGTCCAGCATGGTCATCATTGCAAACGTGATCGTGGATATCCTTTATAAGATCATCGACCCGCGCATCAAGCTGCAGTAAGAGAAAGGAGCGATTTTCATGGAAAACATTAAAAAGAATCCGCTCAGCCTGCAGCTCAACGCGGAGGATTTTCTGCCCGCCAGCAATGAGGAAAAGCAGAGCCTAGTGGTCATGCGCGAAAGCGTCAACTTCTGGAAGGACGGTATCCGCCGCCTGAAGAAGAACAAGATCGCCATGGTCAGCTTTGTGTTCATCATTGCCATTGCCATCTTTGCCTACCTGCTGCCCGCCGTCTGGCCTTACAGCTACTCCGAGCAGATGAAGGGCAGCAACAACCTGAAGCCCTTTGAGTACTCTGCTTCCGAGCAGGCACGTATCGACGCAGGCGAAAAGGTGTTCCCGCACATTCTGGGCACCGACCGTATGGGTCGTGACTTCGCTGTGCGTATCATGATGGGCACCCGCGTCAGCCTGTCTGTCGGTCTGATCGCCTCTGTGCTGGTGCTGATCATCGGTGCTACCTATGGTGCGGTTGCGGCTTTTGCCGGCGGCTGGGTGGATAATATCATGATGCGTATTACAGATATCCTGTACACCATCCCCGATATTCTGCTGATCATCCTGCTGGGCATGGCTCTGAAGGATCCGCTGGATGCACTGGCTACCAAGCCCGGCTTCAAGTGGATGCAGACCCTTGGACCCAACATGATCTCCATCTTCATCATCTTTGCTCTGCTGTACTGGGTCGGCATGGCGCGTATCGTCCGCAGCCAGATCCTGATCCTGAAGGAGAGCGAGTACGTTACCGCTGCCCGTGCACTGGGCGCTTCCAGCGGCCGTATCATCAAAAAGCATCTGCTCACCAACTGCATCGGTACTCTGATCGTTACCACCACCCTGCAGATCCCGGCTTCCATCTTTACCGAGAGCTACCTGAGCTTCATCGGTCTGGGTGTTGCAGCTCCGCTGCCTTCTCTGGGTTCTCTGGCTACCGATGCCGTCAAGGGCATGAACACCTACCCCCATCTGCTGATCGCCCCCGCACTGATGATCAGCGTGATGATCCTTGTGTTCAACCTGTTCGGCGATGGCCTGCGCGATGCCTTTGACCCGAAGCTGAAGAATTGATGAGGTGAACAGAAATGAGCGAGAAAATTCTTGATATCAAAGATGAACGCCTTTCTTTCTTCACCCCTGCGGGCGAAGTAAAGGCACTGAACGGCGTTTCCTTTACCATGAATCAGGGCGATGTTCTGGGCGTTGTGGGTGAGTCCGGCTCCGGTAAGTCGGTCACCGCCTACTCCGTTATGGGCCTGACCGCTTACCCCGGCAAGCTGGTGGGCGGCAAGGTGTGGTTCAACGGCCACGAGATCGAGAACATGAAGGAGAAGGACTTCCGCAAGATCCGCGGTAACGAGGTCTCCATCATCTTCCAGGACCCCATGACCAGCCTGAACCCCGTGTACACCATCGGCAACCAGATCGTGGAGGTCATCCGCCTGCACACCGATAAGAACAAGGCCGATGCATGGGCACGCGCCAAGGAGCTGCTGGAGCTGGTCGGCATCAATGAGCCTGAGAAGCGTCTGAAGCAGTACCCCCACGAGCTGTCCGGCGGTATGCGCCAGCGCGTGATGATCGCCATTGCACTGGCCTGTGAGCCTAAGCTGCTGATCGCCGACGAGCCTACCACCGCACTGGACGTGACCATTCAGGCACAGATCCTTGAGCTGATGCAGGATCTGCGCAAGAAGCTGGGCATGAGCATCATCATGATCACCCACGATCTGGGCGTTGTGGCTTCCATGTGCGAGAAGATCGCCGTCATGTATGCCGGCCACATTGTGGAGTACGGCACAACCGACGAGATCTTCTACCAGCCGGGTCACGAGTACACCAAGGGTCTGATCAACTCTATCCCCAAGCTGAACACCGCAGAGCACGAGCGCCTTGTGCCCATCGAGGGCACCCCTGTGGACCTGCTGAATCCGCCGGCCGGCTGCCCCTTTGCGCCCCGCTGCAAGAACTGCATGAAGATTTGTCTGAGCAAGATGCCCCCGCGCACCGAGCTCAGCGATACCCACTATACCTACTGCTGGCTGCAGCAGAAGGCTACATTTGAGAAAGGGGAAAAGGCAGAATGAGTGAACACAAGACGCTGGTTGAAGTCCAGCACCTGCAGCAGTATTTCCCCGCCGGCGGTGTGGGCAAGAACCGCAAGTACGTTCAGGCTGTAGATGACGTAAGCTTTGCCATCCGCAAGGGCGAGACCCTTGGTCTGGTAGGCGAGTCCGGTTGTGGCAAGACCACCACCGGCCGTACCCTGCTGCGCCTGTACGAGCCCACCGGCGGTAAGATCTACTATGACGGCAACCTGCTGTTCGATAAGGACAACAAGATCGCAGTGGATATGCTGCCCTACCGCCGCCGTATGCAGATCGTTTTTCAGGATCCCTACGCAAGTCTGGATCCCCGCATGACCATTGGCGACATCGTGGGTGAGGGCATTGATATCCATCATCTGGCCGAGAACGAAAAGGACCGCCACGATAAGATCATCGCTCTGCTGGAGCGCGTTGGCCTGAACAGCGAGCACGCAAACCGCTACTGCCACGAGTTCTCCGGCGGTCAGCGTCAGCGCGTGGGCATTGCCCGTGCACTGGCCGTGAACCCCGAGTTCATCGTTTGCGACGAGCCTGTCTCTGCACTGGACGTTTCCATTCAGGCACAGGTCGTCAATATGTTCGAGGATCTGCAGCAGGAGATGGGTCTGACCTACCTGTTCATCGCCCATGACCTGAGCGTTGTCAAACACATCTCCAACCGCATCGGCGTGATGTATCTGGGCAAGATGGTGGAGCTGGCCGACAGCTACGAGCTGATCACCCACAGCATCCACCCCTACACCCGCAGCCTGATCTCCGCTATTCCGGTGGCAGACCCCATTACGGCCCGCCAGTCCAAGCGTATCGTGCTGCAGGGCGATGTGCCCAGCCCCCTGAACCCGCCGTCCGGCTGCCGTTTCCGCACCCGCTGCCCCTATGCAGACGAGCAGTGCGCAAACGAGGTGCCCGAGTTCAAGGAGGTCTCCACCGGTCACTGGGCAGCCTGCCATCACCTTGACCGCGTGAAGTGAGAACACTTCACACCAGTAAAAGGTGAAAGTAATTCAACTTAGCGCTGAAATGTTGTCACAAAATGGTTACAGTCCAGGTTTTGGACTTGTAACCGGCATGAGAACGCATTATAATCATTCGTGTTCCTCCGGTGTACATTTGCACCGGATCGAATATAGAGGCGGCTGGGGGAACCTGGCACACTCAAATTTGATATAAGGGAAGGATATTATTATGAAACGCATTTCTCGTCGTAATTTCCTCAAGGTTGCAGGCGTGGGTGCCGCTGCTCTGGGTCTGGCAGCCTGTGGCGGCAGCAAGTCCGGTTCTACCGCAACCTCCGGCACTGCTTCTTCCGCTGCTGGTTCTTCTACCGGCAGTGTCAACACCGCTGGCTTCACCGTCCAGTACGGCCCCAACCCCGAGACTCTGGATCCCTCTTTGAACAGTGCTGTTGATGGCGCCAACACCATCATCACCATCTTCGAGCCCCTGCTGATCATCAACGAGAACAACGAAGTTATTGGCGGCCAGGCTGAGAGCTGGGAAGAAAGCGAGGACGGCCTGACCTGGACCTTCACCATGCGCGACGGTCTGAAGTGGAGCGATGGCACCGACCTGACCGCTAAGGACTTCGAGTACAGCTTCAAGCGTATGGCTGATCCTGCTACCGCTGCTCCCTATGCAGCGACCTGTCTGGGCATGATCGATGGTTTTGACGCAGCACAGGCCGGTGATACCGATGCTCTGAACGTCAAGGCAAGCGACGACGGCAAGACCCTGACCATCGTGCTGTCCTACCCCTGCTCCTACTTCGACAAGATGGCTGCTTTCGCATCCATGAGCCCTGTGCAGCAGGCTACCGTTGAGGCCAACGGCGATGCATGGTGCACCTCCGCTGAGACCTTCGTCTCCAACGGCCCCTACATGATCACCGAGTGGACTCCCTCCGAGCGTATCGTTCTGACTAAGAACCCCAACTACGTTGGCGGCTGGGATAGCTCCAAGATCGTTTCCGACAGCATCACCCTGCTGCTGCTGGAGGACTCTTCCGCTGCCTTCGCTGCTTACAACAGCGGCGAGGCTGTCCTGATTAAGGACGTGCCCACCGACGAGATCCCCAGCCTGACCAAGGCAGAGGACGGCGGCGACTTCTATGTTGACACCATTCTGGGCACCTACTACGTCAGCATGAATCTGCAGCGTGATGCTTTCCAGGATGTCAAGGTCCGCAAGGCTCTGGCTCTGGCTATCGACCGCGACTACGTTGCCAACACCATCATGCAGGGCACCTACTCTGCTGCTTCCAACATTGTCGGCCCTGCCATCGTGGACGCGCAGGGCTACTTCTACGACAACGCAAACGGCGGTTCTCCCTACATTGCTGATGACTACGAGGCAAATATGGCCGAGGCTAAGAAGCTGCTGGAAGAGGCTGGCTACCCCAATGGCGAGGGCTACCCCACCATCGAGTACAGCACCAACGATTCCGGCTACCATGTGCCTCTGGCAGAGTACCTGCAGCAGACTTGGGGCGATCTGGGCATTACCCTGACCATCAACAAGATGGAGTGGTCCTCCTTCACCCCCGCTCGTCGTGCAGGCGAGTACGATGTTGCCCGTAACGGCTGGGTCATGGACTACAACGATCCTTCCAACATGCTCGAGCTGTTCTGCACCGGCAACGGCAACAACGATGGTAAGTACTCCAACGCTGACTTCGATGCTGCAATCGAGGCCTCCAAGGTTGCAGATGTCGCCGAGCACTTTGCACAGCTGCACAAGGCTGAGGACATCCTGATGGAGGATATGGGCTGCATCCCCGTTGCTTACTACAACGAGTTCTGGCTGCAGACCTCTTCTCTGAAGGGCACTTGGCACAGCCCCTACGGCTACTGGTACCTGCAGTACGGCTACATCGAGGAGTGATTTCCTCCCTGTGCTGTGCAGCGTAAGCTGAGCTGTAAACTATAAGCACTAAGCACCCCGCTGACCGGAAACGGCTGGCGGGGTGCTTTTTTGCTGCTATTTTGTAAAAAAAGACGAGGGCTCGGCAAAACCGAGCACTCGTCTTTTATATGTAAACCAGATTGAAAAGGTACCAGCTTACACCGCAGCCATGGCGGCCAGAACGCTCTGCCAGCTCTTGCTGCGTGCGGCAGGCACCGGCGCGGGGCGGGTGCGCCGTGCAGCAGGGGCACTATGACCGGTCGCAGAGGATACCGTCAGGGCATGGGAAGGGCAAAAGAACACAGCAGTGTCCTTTGCCAGCCACTGCGCAGCCAGAGCAGCAGCCTGCGGGTCAGACTGCAACGCGCGGCGCTCGTTCCCGGCCAGAAAATCAGCCAGCCAGTACAAAATTGCGGCCAGCGGCAGGCAGGGGGAAGCGCCCTGATTCCAGTAGCTCCAGCGTGCGCCGCAGCCAAGGTGACTTTCCACCGTGATCTGTGCGCCGGTGCGGGCATTCTGCGGGATGAAGCCAACATAGTTGGTCCCGGCGCGCTGCCCCAGCTCCTCAATAAGGCGCTGGGTGCGGGCAGCATCCAGCCAATCCTCCCGGCAGTAGGCGCGGAAGTCGGTCTGGCTCAGCAGGCTGTCGGCACTGGACGGAAAACGCCCGGTCAGCTGCCCATCCGCATTGTGGCACAGCTGCCAGCCCTTGCGGAACAGCTGAAAGTTCAGGTAGCGGCGACCCATGGTGGAGTAGCACAGAATGGAAGTGCTCTCACCGGGCAGCTGCTTCAGCTCCAGGCAGGCATCGTTGCCGCAGGTGTCCTGCAGCTTTACCGTTAAAAGCAGCTGCGCACCGGGGTGCTGAGCTGACATAGCGTTGTGCATGGCTTCAAAATAACGGTTGGCATCCATGATCGGTTCCCTCCTGAAACTATAACACAGCAGTTCGTTGTATAACGGATGGGCACTGCGCCAAACGACCCGGTGCACAGCAGGCGGCTTACGCAGAAATGTTTTATTGACTGAACATAGTATAGCATACTTCACAACGAAAAACAACTATAAGTTTGCAGAAAAACAAAACATTTCCGCGCATCCTGCAACA
>OHXK01001021.1_pt1 | contig 11228 bp, 9 predicted proteins | sample 1579921 | NCBI WGS metagenome assembly OHXK01 (sample SAMEA3882551, study PRJEB24775) | human gut metagenome | biome: human-associated habitat; feature: intestine environment; material: feces | place: Netherlands | collected 2009/2010 | reverse complement strand
GGCCTTTGCCGTGCAGGCAGGCCGTGAGGTCCGCATCATGGTCAAGCCCGACGTCATCAGCGACGATCAGGTCATCCTGCTGGCCCGCTCCATTGCCAAGAAGATCGAGGACACGCTGGATTACCCCGGCCAGATCAAGGTCAACGTCATCCGCGAGAGCCGTGCCGTCGAATACGCAAAGTAAAATCTCATCGTTTCAGAGCCGCTGCGTTTGCAGCGGCTCTTTTTGTTTCCGGTGTAAAAACAGATGACGATTGTTCAAGTGTCGAGAAAGAAAAATGAGCTGTTTTCTTTCAAAAACAAAGCAGCCCACAAGATTCGTCCTCGTGCAAAATACAGGTATTACCTATTTCGTGTAAGTTGTCCTCGTATCAAATACAGTGCAAGAGCAAAACTATACAAAAATTAGCAAGTAGATTTTTTGCATCATTGGGCATTTCACAGAAATCACCCACTTTCCCGTCAAAACAGCGAAAAACCACTTTTCTTTTTGTGCAACGGGGAGTATAATGCAGCCATAGCACAAAGGTGTGTGAAGCTCCAGAGGGGGAGCAGACCGCCCTGTGCATTTTTTAGAAGATATCGCTTTATAGCTTTAAAGCGGTGAAGAGAGGGGAAAAGATCTTATGAAATTCGATCGTCGTATTTCGCGCCGCAGCTTCCTGGCTGCTGCAGGTGTCTCCGCTGCTGCTCTGGCCCTGACGGCCTGCGGCGGTTCTTCCAGCTCCACGGTTGCTGCTTCTACCGCAGCTTCCGGTGCAAGTTCCGCAGCTGCTGGCACGGCTGCCGGCGGCACCCTGAACGTCATGCTGGAGACCGAGGTCCAGTCTCTGGACCCGCAGGTCGCAACCGACGGCACCTCCTTTGAGGTCATCGCCGATTACACCGACGGCCTGATGCAGATGGATACAGACGGTTCTGCCGTGCCCGCCATTGCAGAGACCTATGACATCAGCGAGGACGGCAAGACCTACACGTTCCACCTGCGCGATGCAAAGTGGTCCAACGGCGACGCCGTCACCGCAGCCGACTTTGTGTTCGGCTGGCAGCGGGCGGTTGACCCTGCCAACGCTTCCGAGTACTCCTATATGCTGTCTGACATCGGTCAGGTGGTCAATGCGGCGGACATCATCGCAGGCAACAAACCCGTCACCGATCTGGGCGTGACCGCAGTGGATGACAAGACCCTCGAGGTCCAGCTGAACGTCCCGGTCAGCTACTTCCTGAGCCTGATGTACTTCCCCACTTTCTACCCGGTCAACGAGGCCTTCTTCAACACCTGCGCGGACACCTTCGGTACCAGCCCCGACACGGTGCTTTCCAACGGTGCTTTCGTCCTGACCGACTATCAGCCCGCTGCGACCGCATTCGAGCTGGTCAAGAACGCCGACTATTACGATGCCGACAGCGTCGCGCTGGATGGCCTGTCCTATCAGGTCATCAAGGACAGCCAGCAGGCTCTGATGAGCTATCAGACCGGTACTCTGGACATCACCCTGCTGAATGGTGAGCAGGTCGATCAGGTCAAGGACGATCCCGAGTTCATCAGCGTGGGCGCTGGCTATCTGTGGTACATCAGCCCCAACATCAACAGTGTGCCTGAGCTGGCAAACGAGAATCTGCGCAAGGCCCTCACCTTCGCTCTGGACCGCGACGCCATCACCGGCGACGTCCTGAAGGATGGCTCCGCCCCCTGCTACACCGCCGTTCCTCCTCAGTTCGCAACCGGCCCGGACGGCAGCGACTTCAGCGCTGACCAGACCAAGTATGCGGATTACTGCGCATTCGATGCAGCCAAGGCTGCTGAGTACTACGAGACTGCAAAGAGCGAGCTGGGCAAGGACAGCTTCTCCTTCGACATGGTCGTTGACGCCGACGATGCACCTCAGAAGGTGGCACAGGTCGTCAAGGAGCAGTTGGAGACCACTCTGCCCGGCCTGACGGTGAACCTGACCGTCGAGCCGAAGAAGCAGCGCGTGCAGGATATGCAGGACGGCAACTTCCAGCTGGGCCTGACCCGCTGGGGTCCCGACTACGCCGACCCCATGACCTATCTGGGTATGTGGGTCACTGGCAACTCCAACAACTACGGTCTGTGGAGCGACGCCGAGTATGACTCCATCATTGAGGAGTGCACCACCGGCGACCTCTGCACCGACCCCGAGGGCCGCTGGGCCGCTCTGTACGATGCAGAAGCCATCGTTCTGGAGCAGGCCGTCATCTTCCCGCTGTACGGCCAGTGCAACGCCGAGATGGTCTCTTCTGCCGTTACCGGCGTAGAGTTCCACCCTGTGGCACTGAACCGCGTGTACAAGCGCACCGTGAAGAACGCTTAAATAAGAATCGCTGAACCAAGGCCGCACAGTGGCCCGCAAAAGCCACTGTGCGCCTTTTTGGCATTGTACCTGTCCGCAGCGGGCGCACGACTGACCGCCGCTGCGGCCGCAAAAGGGGGTTCACCTGACGTGAAAAAATATACGCTCAAGCGTGTCCTCACCTCGCTGTTTACGCTGCTGGCCATCCTGCTGGTGCTGTTCATCCTGATGCAGCTGATGCCCGGCTCGCCGTTCAACGACGAAAAGCTGACAGCCGATATGAGAGCCGCGCTCTACGCAAAATACGGCCTTGACCAGCCGATCTATGTCCAGTTCTTCCGCTATGTGGGCAATATGCTTCGGGGCGACTTCGGCGTAAGCTACAACATTTCGAAGAACACGCCCATCTCCCAGCTCATCCAGTCCCGTCTGCCCATCTCCATCCAGATCGGCGGCATGGCGGTCACGCTGGGCGCTCTGGTGGGCCTCGTACTGGGCATCATCGCCGCCCTCAAGAGGGACACCATCTTTGACACCATCGCCACCATCATCTCGGTCATCGGCGTGTCGGTGCCGTCCTACGTCTTCGCGCTGACCCTGAGCTACACCTTCGGCTTCCGGCTCCGCTGGTTCCCGATGCTGTTCTCAGCCAAGGACATCTTTGGCTCCAGCGTTCTGCCCAGCGTGTCGTTGTCCATGTTCACGATGGCCTCCATCGCCCGCTTTACCCGAAGCGAGATGATCGAGGTGCTGGACTCCGACTATATGCTGCTGGCCGAGAGCAAGGGTATCTCCGGCCCGGCGCTCATCTTCCGCCACGCCCTGCGCAACGCCCTCATCCCCATCATCACCGTACTGGCGCCCCTCATTGTGGACCTGATGACCGGCTCGCTGGTGGTCGAGAAGATCTTTGCCATCCCCGGCGTGGGCAGCCTGTTGGTGACGGCCATCCAGTCCAACGATTACAACGTGGTCATTGGTCTGAGCTTCATCTACAGCGCCATGTACATTGGCATCATGCTGGTCGTTGACCTGCTGTACGGCATCATCGACCCGCGCATCCGTCTGGCAAAGGGGGACGACTGATATGGCAGAAAAAGCGATCCGACTGGGCGGCGAAAGCGCCGCCGCAGCCATCACGCAGGCCGTGCAGGAGCTATACCCGGAGCACAGCTTCACCGCCGAAGAGTTTGCCCGGAAAGATAACGCCGCCGAGATCGCGGTGGATACCAACTTTGCGGCCCAGAGCTTCTGGAAAGATGTCCGCATCCGCTTCTTCCGCAAGAAGAGCGCTGTGCTGGGCCTGATCATGATCTTCATCATCCTGCTGCTGGCCATCTTTGGCCCGGGCATGAATGACTACACCTACTCCGGTCAGGATCTGAGCCAGAAAAACTTCGCGCCCCGCGTGCCCGGCATCGAGCAGTTCGGCATTCTGGACGGCAGCGAGAAGATGAGCACCACCACCGGCACGAAGATCGTCAACAACTATGTCGAAAAAGGCAAGGATGACGTCTACTACTGGTTCGGAAGCGACCTGTACGGCCGCGACATCTGGACCCGTACTTGGGAAGGTGCCCGCGTCTCCCTCATCATCGCCGTGGCCGCTGCGGTCATTGACATGGTCATCGGCATGAGCTACGGCCTTGTCTCGGGCTATTTCGGCGGCAAGGTGGATATGCTGATGCAGCGCTTCCTCGAGATCGCCAACGGCATCCCCCGTCTGGTCATCGTCACGCTGCTGCTTCTGGTGCTGCAGCCCGGCATGGTGACCATCATCTTTGCCCTGATGCTCACCGAGTGGGTGGGCATGAGCCGGATCGCCCGCGCTGAGATGCTCAAGCTGAAGGATCAGGAGTTCGTTCTGGCCTCCCGCACGCTGGGCGCAGGCAGCTTTTTCATCATCTTCAAGGAAGTGCTGCCCAACATCATCGGACCCATCATCACGCAGGTCATGTTCAGCATCCCGACGGCCATCTTTACCGAGGCCTTCCTTTCCTTTGTGGGTCTGGGCATCCCGGTGCCCCAGTGCTCGCTGGGTTCCCTCATCAGTGAGCTGTACAACAGCTTCACCACCCACCCCTATCAGATCATCCCACCCATCGTGGTCATGAGCCTGCTGATGCTCAGCTTCAACCTGCTGGCCGACGGCCTGCGCGAGGCACTTGACCCCAAGATGAAGAGTATGTAAGGAGGCGCACAGCATGCCTGATGCAAAAAGAGAACAGGTCTTGTCGGTGCGAGACCTTGATATTACCTTTAAGACCACCGCCGGCCCCGTCCATGCCATCCGGGGCGTGAACATCGACCTCTACAAGGGCGAGACGGTGGCGCTGGTGGGCGAGTCCGGCTCCGGCAAGTCCGTCACCATGAAGGCGGCTATGGGTATCCTCGCCCAGAACGCCAAGGTGAACAGCGGCAGCATCCAGTTCAGCTACCACCACGCCGACGGCAGCCCGGAGACGGTCGACCTGCTGCAGAAGGACAAGAAGTGGATCCGCCGCCACATCAACGGCAAGCGAATCGCCATGGTCTTTCAGGACCCCATGACCAGCCTTGACCCCACTATGACCATCGGCAAGCAGATCATGGAAGGGATGCTCTGGCACTTCAAGATGCCCAAGGCCGAGGCCTACAAAAAGGCCCTCGAGCTGCTGGAAGAGGTGGGCATCACCGACGCTGAAAAGCGGATGAAGAGCTACCCCCACCAGCTGTCCGGCGGTATGCGGCAGCGCGTGGTCATCGCCATCGCGCTGTCCTGCGACCCCGACCTGCTCATCTGCGACGAGCCGACCACCGCACTGGATGTGACCATTCAGGCGAAGATTCTGGAGCTTATCCGCAGCATCCAGAAGGAGCGCGGCATCTCGGTCATCTACATCACCCACGACCTCGGCGTCGTGGCAAAGGTGGCCGACTATGTCGATGTCATGTATGCGGGCAAGATCGTCGAGACCGGCACCATTGATGAGATCTTCTACGACCCCCGCCACCCCTATACATGGGGCCTGCTGTCGGCCATGCCCGACCTTGACACGGCTGACGAGCGGCTCTACACCATCCCCGGCTCGCCGCCGAACCTGCTGCACGAAAAGGCCGGCGACGCCTTTGCACCCCGCAACAAGTACGCGCTGAAGATCGACGACGAGATCGACCCGCCCATGTTCAAGATCAGCGACACCCACTTTGCAGCGACTTGGCTGCTGGACCCCCGTGCCCCCAAGGTGGAGATGCCGCCGGAGCTGAAGGAACGTGTGGCCCGGATGCGCGCAGAAGCAAAAAAGATCGAGGAGGCGGAGTAAATGGCAGCACAAAGCGCTACCCCTCTGCTGAAGGTCGAGGGGCTGAAGCAGTATTTCAAGGTGAACAAAAACTTCACGGTCAAGGCCGTGGACGATGTCAGCTTTGAGATCTATCCCGGCGAGACCTATGGTTTGGTGGGCGAGTCCGGCTCGGGCAAATCCACCATCGGTCGGAGCATCATCCGGCTGTATGACCCCACCGCAGGCAGGATCACATTCGACGGGCAGGACATCAGCGGCCATCTGAGCCACGCCCAGAACAATACCCTGCGCACCCAGATGCAGATGATCTTCCAGGACCCGATGGCATCCCTGAACCCCCGCAAGAAGGTGGAGGACATCATCGGCGAGGGTCTGGACATCCACCATATGTACAAGACGCAGGCCGAGCGCCGCGAGAAGGTGGAGAAGATTCTGGCGAAGGTGGGCCTTGCACCGGAACACGCCGAGCGCTACCCCCACCAGTTCTCCGGCGGCCAGCGTCAGCGCGTCGGCATTGCCCGCGCCCTCATCATGAACCCGAAGCTCATCATCGCCGACGAGTGCATCTCGGCGCTGGACGTGTCGATTCAGGCGCAGGTCGTCAACCTGATGAAGGACATCCAGCAGGAGACGGGTACGGCCTATCTGTTCATCGCCCACGACCTGTCGATGGTCAAGTACATCTCCGACCGCATCGGCGTGCTCCATCTGGGCCACCTGCTGGAAACGGGCACAACGGAGGAGATTTTTGCAAATCCCATCCACCCCTATACCCGCAGCCTGCTGTCGGCCATCCCGCTGCCGAACCCGGTGGTGGAGAAGCGCCGGGTGGCCGAGACCTACGACTACGCCACCGCCGGCATCGACTATTCCAAGGGCACCAGCCACCATGTGGAGGGCAGCCATAACGTCAAGTGTACGGATGAAGAATTTGCCAAATGGTGCAAATAAGACCGTTCAGCTCCCCTCCGGGGGAGCTTTTTTGCGCTCCGGCTACCTTATATATAATAGCGCTGCAAAATGTTTCGTGGTGGGACGTTGTATTCCGGGGGTAAATCTGGTATCATATAAAAATACGGCCCGGGAAGTGCGGGCCGATGAATATGCGTTATAGGATACGGCGCACGCTGCGCCCGGTTTTGGAGGAGTACTATGATAATCCCCAGCATTCTGTTCGTTGTGGGTCTGCTCTGCCTCATCAAGGGCGGCGACTGGTTCGTGGACGGCGCATCGGCGCTGGCCCGCCGGTTTCACCTGCCGGAGCTGCTCATCGGCGCAACGGTGGTGTCCATCGGCACCACCCTGCCTGAGGTGATGGTGTCCACCATCTCAGCCGTGTCCGGCCATGGCGAGATCGCCTACGGCAACGCCATCGGCTCGGTCATCTGCAATGCGGCCCTCATCGCGGCCATCACGGTGGCCGTGCGGCCCGGCAAGGTGGACCCCAAGACCCTGCGGGTGCCAGTGGCCTTTTTCTTCGCGGCGGCGGCCGTCTACTGCTTCGCCGCTTACGGGATGGGCCGCTTCACCCGGCCTTTGGGTCTGCTGATGCTGGCAATGTTCGCGGCCTATATGGTGGCGAATGTCTGGCAGATGAAAAGTGCCCCGGCAGAGCCGGAGCACGAAGAAGAGCTGATGAGCCTTGGGCGGATCGTTCTGCGGCTGGTGGTGGGAGCGACCCTCATCGCGCTGGGTGCGAACCTGCTGGTGGACAACGGCACCATCATTGCACAGGCGCTGGGCGTGCCCGAATCCGTCATTGCACTCACCTTCGTGGCGCTGGGCACTTCGCTGCCCGAGCTGGTCACGGCCATTACCTCGCTGATGAAGGGGCACAGCGACCTCTCGCTGGGCAACGTCGTGGGCGCGAACGTCTTCAATCTCGTGCTGGTCAGCGGCGTGTCGGTGGCGCTGGCACCGTTTGATATTCCACAGAGCGCGACTCTGTTCGGCATCAACTCGAGCCTCGTGCTCGAACTGCCCGTGATGCTGCTGGTGATGATCCTGCTGACCATCCCGGCGCTGGTGCGCGGCAGACTCTCCCGCGTGCAGGGCGTGGCGCTGCTCTGCATCTATGCCGCGTTCTGCGCGGTGCAGTTCACGCTGTGAGGCTTGACAATCTGCGTGCTGACGTCTATAATAAAGATAAAGAAAGGCGCTGCCCATACAGTGGTCAGCTTCCTCCTTCAGCAACACATTTTACGAGAAAATATGACCGCCAGAGTGTAGGAGCTATGGGCGGTCATTTTTCTTGCCATTTTATTTTTTTGAATCGTGTTTTGCCCGAGGCTTGTCCCGAAAGACGTCCCTCGAAATCATCCATGTCACATTGATGACACCGATGACGACTGTAGCCAAAAGGTTCAGTGCGGAAAAAACAATATTCAGAATATCCATAATGGACTCCTCCTTCAAGTAGCGGATGTGTAACATTCGAACCATCAGGAGGATGACAAAAAATTGAACTTCCTCCTGACGCGGCACAATGTGATACGAAGGAGGGAAGCATGACCGCTGCACTTGCAGAACAGCGCCTTTCTTACCGATAAGGATACCATAAAATTGGACAGAAAGCAATCTCTTTCCCTATTGACAAACGGAGATGACATTTTATAATAGCCGGAGAAAATGCCCGCTTGAGCAAGTAAAAGATGAAGCCAGCCGCAGAACGGAAAACTGCGGCTGGCTTTTTGTTTTTATCAGGAGGTAAAGACGGCGATCACGAAGGTCTGTCCGCCGATGGTGCCGACGGCAAAACTGACCTGACAGCAATCGATATTGGAAGAAATGTCAGGCAGGACGAGGAATCTCCGATTTTTGAGCAGCGTCTGGGCAGCGGATGAGAGAAGGGCATCATCCGATAAGTCGGAGTCCAGCGCGGCGTAGCTGACCTTGCACGGCCTTGCGGACAGGGAAGGATAGCTGGCCAGCAAGCCGTCGGCACAATGCACCGGGCTGGTATCACCCGTACTGTCGGAGAGGAGCGAGGCCACCTTGCTGGCGTCGTCGGCGCAGACTTTTTGAAGATAGGCAAGGACGGCCTCGGCGGCAGAGTCATTGCCATAGATAAAGTGGCTGGAATCGCTGTTGTCAAAGTGGGTGTAATAATGTTTATTCAAGGCGGCGAGAAGCTGAGTTTTGCCCTGCGTGCTGTCTTTTGTGGAAATGTCCGGCAGGACGAACACCCCGCCGCCGACCTGACAGCCGCAAAGCAGGAGTGTAAGGCCCAGAATGAGCGTAAGGATGGCAGTGCGGCGGTTTGTGTATCGTGTCATGGCAGAACCCTCCCGTCTGCACAGTCCGTCTGTTTATCGCAAGGCAAGAAATTAGTGCAACATTCAAACAGCATATTTGCGATATGCAATTCAACGCTGTTGCTGTTGCATTAAAAAGTTGAATTGCTATAATGCACAAGACCCGGAACCTTTTCAGGGCCAGAGTGGCTCAGAGAGGTTCCGGGTCTTGTGTTATTTCTTTGTGCAGACCGCTATCGCATTTTTATCTTGCAGCAGCTTCTTCTACACTCAATCCTTGAAATACGCATTCTGCACTGCCAGCAGGACGCCTGCGCGGCTGGCGGCGAAGTTCAGGCCGCCCTGCAGATAGCAGGTGTACGGCTCACGCAGGGGGCCGTCGCAGGAAAGCTCGATGGTGCTGCCCTGCGTGAAGCTGCCGCTGGCCATGATGACTTCGTCGGTGTAGCCCGGCTCGGGAGAGGGTTCCGGAGCGGCATAGCTGTCCACGGGGCTTGCGGCCTGCACGCCCCGGCAGAAGCCGATGAGGGCGTCTGCCGTACCGGCATCAAAGCAGGTGACGATGTCGTTGTGGGCCTCGCAGTAGCGGGGGATGGGCTTTTTGCCCACCAGCTCCAGCAGACACTGGGCATAGATGGCCGTCTTGATGGCCTCGCAGACCACGCCGGGGGCGTAGTAGAAGCCCAGATACATATCGCGGGGCGTCTCGAGGGTGCAGCCCAGCTCTTTGCCGAGGCCGGGGGCGTTCAAACGGTAGGCGCACAGCTCCACGAGTTCTTTCCGGCCTGCGATGTAGCCGCCGGTGGGGGCGATGCCGCCGCCGGGGTTCTTGATGAGGCTGCCCACCACGAGGTCGGCACCGGCCTGACAGGGTTCCTCTTTCTGGGTGAACTCGCCATAGCAGTTATCCACAAAGATCACCACATCGGGGTTGGCCTTGCGGGCGGTATCGGCCACTTTCTGGATGGTATTCAGGTCAAAGGCGTTGCGCTGGGTATAACCGCGGCTGCGCTGGATATGCACCACGGTAGCGGTCTTGGCGTGCTCTGCAATGGCGGCATAGTCCGGCGTAAAGTCCGGCAGCAGGGGCACCTCATCGTAATGGATGCCGTATTCCTGCAGCGTGCCGCAGCCCTTGCCAGCCTCGCCAATACCGATCACGCCTTCCAGCGTATCATAGGGGCGGCCGGTGGCGGCCAGCAGGGTGTCCCCTGCGCGCAGCAGACCGAACAGCGCCACTGTCAAGGTGTGGGTACCACTCATGAACTGCGGGCGTACCAGAGCGTCCTCGGCCCCCATGCAGCGAGAAAATACTTCCTCCAGCTTATTGCGGCTATCGTCCCACACGCCGTAACCGGTGGAGCCAAGGAAATGCCGGGCTTCCACGCCGCAGTCCGTAAAGGCGCGCAGCATTTTCAGTTGGTTATAATCGCGGATCTCTTCCAGGTGGGCAAACTGATCGCGGCAAAGTTCCAGCGTTTTGCGGTCCAGTTCCAACACCTGGGGTTTCAAATCATAGAATTGTTCAATCATAGTGTATCCTGTCTGTTTTACTTATTATAATTTATACTTAACGTACTGTTTTTGCAGTACAAAACCAAGGCGTTCATAAAAGCGGCAGCGCTCTGCCGCGCACAAAAATGTCACGGTCCAGCCCTCCCCTGCCAGCTCGTTGGCCAGGTAGGGAATCAGCCAGCCGCCGATGCCCCGCCCGCGCAGCTCCGGCAGGGTTTCCCCCATTGCCATATAGGCTTCGCCGTTGGCCATGGCATAAGCCCCCACAGTGCTCACCGGGCGGCCTGCTGCATCCTGCAAAGCCAGCACACGGGCAAAGCCGTGGGCCAGCGCGGTACAGGTTTCGGAATAATAGCAGTCCTGACGTTCCGGTTCCTGCGGGAAAAGCTGGGTTGCCAGGCGCAAGACAGATGGGCTGCGATTTAGCATATAGCCCTGATGTTCTTGCGCCAGCGGCAGACGATTCTGAGGTGGCATACTATACAGGAACAGCGGCTCCCCCGTTGCAGCGGGCAGTAGTGGCGTTTCTTCCGCAATCAGATGGGCGATGCCCGCAAACTGCAAAAAGCTTAGCAGTTCCTCCCAGTCCTGGGGGGTGCCGCACAGCTGGGCGGTGCTGCCGTTCAGGGTCAGGGCCGCACCGGGCAGGGTGAAGAGCCGCACCGGGGCACCGGGGTTATCTGCCCACAGGGCCAGGTCACGCCCCATCACGGCACGAAAATAAGGAGCCCCTTGAATGGCCGTCGCAAACGCCTGCTTGTGCGCGGGGGTGGTGACAGCCTGAATCATGGGGAACTCCTTTGGGTTTGATTTTGAGATTGCGGAGATTGGGCAATACCGCATAATTCTAAGTGCCGATA
>OHXK01001010.1_pt1 | contig 11327 bp, 9 predicted proteins | sample 1579921 | NCBI WGS metagenome assembly OHXK01 (sample SAMEA3882551, study PRJEB24775) | human gut metagenome | biome: human-associated habitat; feature: intestine environment; material: feces | place: Netherlands | collected 2009/2010 | reverse complement strand
ATTTGCATGCTCTGTTTATATCTGTTGCATTTCGCTGTTTAGCTTTGTATGTACATGGCTTATTCGAAAAAGTAAAATAGTAAGAAAATTTATTTAGCAGATTGGTACAGTTCTTTTTGCGGAAGCATTTTTAATGCCGCATAAAAACCGAATATCGAAGCGATAAAGCCGCGGTAAGTATACCAGTAGCACCAGGAAGCATGGGAGGATGTAACGAAGATCCATGCAAAGGGAACAAGGCTGACGCAAAGAACTGGTATGATATTAGCAAAGGCGTGAACTGCTTTCCGCCAGTCGATTTTTAACAGAGAATATAAGGCATATCCGCCAAGGATGATGAAATAAGGCCATTTCAAAAGCACACGAAGGTTTCGAAAAAACGCGCCGAATTTGGTAATTGCCTTTCCTTCGATTACGGTTTGCCCAGTATGGACAGTGAACTCAGATATGGCATTGGCAATAATATTTTCGTGCAAAAGGATGCTGCTGATTGCCCATTTTCCAAACCACATGCTGACATATCCGAGTCCGAAACAGATTCCAAGGATCAGCCAGTGACAACGCTTCTGTAATTTGGTATAGTTGCTGAAAACGAGAAAGGAAAAGCTTATGATATTTCAGTCCTATCTATTTTTGTTCGCTTTTTTTCCGGTATTATTTATCGTTTATTATGTCTTTTTGAAAAATGAGAAGATAAAGCTTGCAGATATTTTTCTGGCGATGATGTCTTTTGTTTTTTATGCGTATGGAAATGTAAAATATCTATATTTCCTCGGTCTGGAAGTGCTTGTAAATTACACTGTTTACAGACTTCTTGTGTGGCTGGAATATCAAAAGAGTTATCAGAAAGTAAGAAAGTGGCTATGTGGTGGAGCGGTTGCCGGAAATCTGTTCCTTTTATTCTATTATAAATATTATAATTTCTTTGTTGAAAATTGGAATGGAATTTTTCATACAGAGCATAGCTTCAGAACGCTAATTGTTCCGCTGGGAATCAGTTTTATTACATTTCAGCAGATCGCATTTCTGGTGGATGCGTACAGAGGGGAATGTGATAACTGTACACTATTGGAATATACGGTTTTTGTGTCATTTTTCCCACATATTTCATCAGGACCGATTATGACACAGGATCAGTTTTTTCCGATATTGAGAAGTGAAAAACGTAAAGAGATCGACTGGGACAGGATCAATCGGGGAATGTTCCTGTTCATATTCGGACTTGGGAAAAAGGTATTGCTGGCGGATATGTTCGGACAGGCTGTGGATTGGGGATATGGGAATATTGCTAGTTTGAATGGTATGAGTATGTTTTTGATTACCGTTTTTTATTCGTTCCAGATCTATTTTGATTTCAGCGGATACAGCGATATGGCGATTGGAATCAGTTGGATGCTGAATTTGGATTTACCGGTCAATTTTGATTCTCCGTATAAAGCATATTCGGTCGTAGAATTCTGGAAAAGATGGCATATTTCGCTGACCGGGTTTCTGACAAAATATATTTATATACCGCTGGGCGGAAGCAGGAAAGGGGACCTGAGAACTTATTGCAACACGATGATCGTTTTTCTGTGCAGCGGAATCTGGCATGGTGCAAGCTGGATGTTTGTTTTATGGGGAGCGCTTCATGGCGTCGCTATGGTATTGACAAAGGCGTTGAAACGTTATGGGGAGAGGATTCCCCGGATTTTGAAAAGAAGCGTGACACTGCTGTTTATCAATTTTACATGGATTATCTTCCGAACAGCGGGTTTGAAAGAACTGAGAGAAGTTTTCTACGCATTTTTAAAAGGTGGAATTTCGATCAATCCAGACCTGTTTCAGTTTTTTGGAATAGCAGGAAACCGGACTGGAGAATATGCGATTTTGTACAGCATTCTGCTTCTTTTTTCAGTAATCGGAATTTTAGTTTTTCTGTTAATTGCTCCAAATGCCAAAGAGGCAGCAGAAAAAATGAAGTATAAAGTCTGGCATGGTTTTGTTGCAGCAGGAATTATAGCGTTATGTATTTTGCACTTTTCCGGTGTGAGCTCATTTGTCTATTTTAATTTTTAACAGGGGAAACAATGGAGAAAAAATTTTTTTTCAAAATAATTGGAATTATTGTTGCTGTTGTCACAGCGATGGCAGGAATTGTGATCTGGATAGATCCTTTTTATCATTATCATAAGCCGCTTTCCTATATTTCCTATGTGAGTGGTGCCGATGTATATTCCAATGATGGAAAATTAAAGCATTTTGATTATGATACGCTGACCATCGGAACATCTATGGCGATGAATTTCCGAAAGGAAAAGGTAGACACTATATTGGGGGGAAATTCGCTGAATGTATATTATCTTGGAGAAGGCTTTAAGGTCATCAATGAAGGTCTGGAAACTGCGCTTGAGACACATCCGGATTTAAAGCTGGTGGTTCGGACAGTAGATACGACATGGTTTGTGTCGGCTGTAAACTGGGAAGGAAGAGAGTCTTATCCGGAATATCTATATGATAAGAATCCATTCAACGATGTGTATTATATTTATAACAAAGATGTGTGGAAGGATAATCTGATTCCGTCAATCGTTCAGTCATTCGAAAATGGTTTTCAGGGAGAAGTGAAACAGGAGGGCTTCGGAAGCGGGAGCCTGACCGGAAAAGAAAATGTATTAAAAAATTATAAGCGACCGGAAAAAGAGATCAAAGAAGTTACGCAGGAAGAAACGGAAGAGTTTCTGAATTATCTGGAAGAAAATCTGGATGTAAATGTTTTACAGGTAATCAAAGACTATCCGGATGTAGAATTTTATCTTTTCTTTCCTCCATACAGCATTTGCTGGTGGGATCAGCTAAATCAGAATGGAACCGCAGTGTTGGAACGGAGAATTGATCTGGAAAAATATGCAATTGAAAAGATGCTGCAATTTGATAATATCCATCTCTTTTCTTTTTTCAACAATTATGATTTGATCTGTAATCTGGATTATTATGTAGATGATGTTCATTATACCGGCGATGTAAATAATATGATCCTGCAATGGATGAAATCCGGCGAGTATGAATTGACAAAAGAAAATTATGAGGATTACATTGCAAAAGAGAAAGCGTTTTATACCTCCTATGATTATGATCAGCTGTTCGGGGAACAGGAGTAAAAATAGCGTATCCAATCCCTGCTTGTTAAAAAGCAGGGATTTGTAGTATGATAAAGAGTATCAGAACCACAGAAAGGAACACACTTATGCTGCACGAACTGGAATATCCATTTGACAGTGAATATATTTTAAAAAAATCAAAAAGCTTGAAGCGTCGTCTGCTGGAGGAGAACACCCAGCGGATTCCGAAGAAGATCGCGGTGCTGGGAGGCTCTACGACCCATGATATTATCCGCATTCTGGAGCTGTTTTTGCTGAATCAGGGAATTGAACCGACCTTTTATGAATCGGAGTACGGAATGTACTGGGAAGATGCGATGTTCGGCAATGAAGAATTGAACGCGTTTGGACCGGATCTGGTTTATATTCATACGAGCTTTCGGAACCTGCGCAGTCTGCCGGAGGTAAAGGATTCCCGGGAACAGGTGGAAGACAAGCTCAGATCGGAATTTGAACATTTTCAGGTGATGTGGGAGAAGCTGGCGGATACCTGGCATTGTCCGATCATTCAGGACAACTTTGAACTTCCCTATTACCGTTTGATGGGAAATCAGGATGGTGCGGATTTTCACGGCAGAACCTGGTATGTGAACCGGATGAACCAGATGTTTGCAGATTATGCGGCAGAGCATCAAAATTTCCTGATCAATGATATCTGCTATCAGTCTGCGGCATATGGTCTGGATGAATGGTCTGCGCCGTTTTTCTGGCACATGTACAAGTATAGTTTGTGCCTGAAGGCGATTCCATGGATGGCACACAACGTTGCGAATATTATGAAGTCGCTTTACGGAAAAAATAAAAAATCGCTGGTGCTAGATCTGGACAATACGCTTTGGGGAGGCATTGTCGGGGATGACGGTCCGGAAAATCTGGAAATTGGACAGGAAACGAATCTGGGACAGGTTTATGCGGAATTTCAGTCCTATGTGAAGTCACTGAAAGACTATGGCGTGATGTTGAACGTCGCGTCCAAGAATGAAGAGGAAAATGCACTTGCAGGCTTGAATCATCCGGCAGGGGTGCTGAAGCCGGAGGATTTCCTGATCATTGCGGCAAACTGGGAGCCGAAGAGCCGGAATATTCTGGAAATTGCACATCAGTTGAACATTTTGCCGGACAGCCTTGTGTTTGCAGATGATAATCCGGCAGAGCGGGAGATTGTGCGGCAGCAGGCACCCGGCGTGACTGCGCCCGAGATCGGCAAACCGGAGGATTATATCCGCGTGCTGGATCGCGGTGGTTATTTTGAAGTGACGTCGCTTTCGGAGGATGACCGCAAGCGAAATGAGATGTATCAGGCGAATTTGAAGCGCGAAAAGGCGCAGGCATCCTTTACGGACTATGCAGAGTATTTGGAATCCCTGGATATGAAAGCCACGATCCGAAGCTTTGAACCGGTTTACATGGCAAGAATCGCACAGCTGACCAATAAGAGCAATCAGTTCAATTTAACGACTCAGCGTATGACACAGGCACAGATTGAACAAATGGCGGCGGATGATTCTTATATTACCTTATATGGAAAACTGAAGGATAAGTTCGGGGATAACGGCGTTGTTTCTGTTGTGATCGCCCAAAAGGAAGAGAAAACAGCACATATCCGCCTGTGGCTGATGAGCTGCCGCGTCCTGAAACGGGATATGGAGCTTGCAATGCTGGATGAGCTTGTGGAACGGTGTCAGGAAGCAGGAATCGAAGAAATTTACGGATACTATTATCCGACGGCGAAAAACAACATGGTACGGAAATTCTACGGAGAGCTGGGCTTTGAAAAGTGTTCGGAGGATGAGGCTGGAAACAGTGTCTGGAAGCTGAATACAGCAGGCTATGAAAAACGAAACCATGTGATCGAAGTGGAGAGCTGAGTATGTTATTTCAGTCATATATTTTTATCCTGCTGTTTCTCCCGCTATGTCTGCTGGGCTTCTGGGGGCTAAAGCGCCAGAAGCTTTTGCAGCTCTGGCTGATTGCCTTTTCCCTGTGGTTTTACGGAGCAGCGAGTCCGTATTATCTGTTGCTGCTGCTGGGCAGTATTGCATGGAATTATGCTTTTTTTCGCGCCATAGAGCGTGGCATTGGGCGTGTTACAGAGCATGTTTCAGGGAGTGCTATGGAGCGCGCAGAGTATGGGATGGAACGTGACAGCTCCCGGAAAAGACTCTTGTTAGGAATTGGAATTGCAGGAAATCTTGCATTACTTTGCTTTTTTAAATATTTTAATGCAATATCGGCTGGCTGGAGTCAGATGAAAGGGCTGGAGGATCCGATTCTGCAGCTTGCATTGCCCCTTGGTATCAGTTTTTTTACCTTTCAGCAGATTGGATTTCTGGCAGATGCTTATAAAGGAGAGGTTGGGGCGTGCAGCCTGAGGGAATATGTCCTGTTCGTTTCCTTTTTCCCATATGTGTCGTCCGGACCGATTGTTAATGCGCAGGAAATGCTGCCGCAGTATCGGCAAATCGGTCGGCAGCGTCTGGATTGGGCAAAGTTTTCCGGTGGACTGTATCTGTTTGCGCTGGGGCTGTCAAAAAAGGTGCTGCTTGCGGATACCTTCGGCAAGGCGGTGGATGCAGGCTATGGCAATGTGGCAGGGCTGTCCGGCACGGATGCCTGGCTGGTGATGCTGTTTTATACGCTGCAGCTGTACTTCGATTTCAGCGGCTATTGCGATATGGGGCGGGGCATTGCTCATATGCTTGGCATGGAGCTGCCGGTGAACTTCGATTCTCCCTACAAGGCGTCCAACATCATTGAATTTTGGAAACGCTGGCATATTACGTTGAACCGTTTCCTGAGAAAATATGTATACATTCCGCTGGGCGGCAACCGGAAAGGTACAGCGCGGATGTATTTGAACTTATTTATTGTATTTCTGGTCAGTGGAATCTGGCACGGCGCAGGCTGGAACTTTGTCCTGTGGGGAGCGCTGCATGGTGCGCTGTATCTGGTTACTCGGGCATGGCAGCGAAAGCATCCACGGCAGCAGTGTGCGGCGGATGTGCATGTTCAAAGTGGAACGAAAAAATCCGACGTACTTTCTGTAGTCCAACATGTGCTTTGCGTCGCTCTGACCTTCCTGTTTTTGAACTTTACATGGATGCTGTTCCGTTCTGCAAATCTGTCACAGGCAGGTGAGTTTGTCGGACGGTTAATCGGAGGTGGCTTTGCAGCTCCGGCGGTTCAGATCACAGAGGCGTTCAATTTGGAAGAGTTTTGGTATGTGATCAAGATTTTACATCTGGATCGTCTGCCGGGAAGCGAGCTGTACTTGTGCTTTGGTTTTTTGGCAGTGGCGCTTTGGCTCGTCTTTTTTGCACGCAATGCGGGAGAGCGGGAAAAGAGCTTTGAACCGAATGGGAAAACGATGTTCGTGACGGCATTTTTGATGATCTGGTGTGTGGTGTCATTAAGCGGTGTAAGCAGCTTTTTGTATTATCGGTTTTAGAAGGTGCCGGTTTGGCTTAAATTGAGGAGTAGTGTGAAAAAATAAGCGTGATCGCTTATTTTTCGCACTGCTATTTGTGCCGCAGGCGTCACAAAGTAGCTATGATCGCAGAGCAGAACTGGAAGTTCTGCTCGCGATTCCTTCGGCGCAAGACGCCTGCGGAATGGAGAGTAGAATGGAAGAAAACGAAGGAAAAGAAAAAAAGCAGAAAAAAATGCAGCCGAAGCGCTGGCTTGCCGGTTTTCTGGGCATTTTTCTGGCGGGACTTGCAGGATGCATGGCACTGGTGATCTGGGTCGATCCTTTTTTTCAGTATCATAAGCCTCTTGCGTGGTTCCCGTATCTGGTGGATAACCAGGTCAATCAGAATCCGGGATTGGCAAAGCATATGGATTACGATGGCATTTTGATCGGTTCCTCGATGACTGCGAGCTTTAATACGGACTGGTTTGAGGAGCTGATGGGAATGAAAACCCAGAAGCTTTCCTATAACGGTTCTTATCCGAAGGATCTGTCCAACATCATGCAGCTGGTATTTGACGCAAAGGGCGACCAGGTCAAGGCTGTGTACATGGCGGTGGATCAGTCCACATTTTCAGCAGATCCGGAGGAAACCAAGTTTCCGGTTACAGATTATCTGTATGATGATAACGTGTTCAATGATGTTCCATATCTGTTGAACAAGGATGTGCTGCTGGATTACATTATGCGCCCTTTGGCGGATCGAAAGGATGCGTCGGACTGGGCGGAGCTGTATAAGCCGTGGTGGACGGATGAATATTATAACAAGGCAAACGTGCTGATGTACTACGAGGCGGCAGAGGAAAAGCAGGAAGAGGAAGCGCTTGCGGCGGATTATTTTAAGGATGCAGTGGAGGAAAATCTGCAGAAAAATATTATTCCGTATATTGAAGCCCATCCGGAGACGGAGTTTTATATTTTTTATCCCCCCTACAGCATTCTGTTCTGGAACGATGTAACGCGGGAAAAGGAGCTGGAGGCGGTCATCGGCAGACTGGAATATATGACGGAACGATTGTTGAACTATGAAAATGTCCATGTGTTCAATTTTCTGGGAAAAGAAGATATTATCTGTAATCTGAACAATTATGCGGACTATATGCATTATCATAAAAATGTCTGCCGGTATATCACGGAGTGCTTTGCAACCGGTGAAAATGAACTGCATTCGGAAAATTATGGACAGGCGTTTGATGAGATCAGGGCACTGGCGATGAGCTACGATTACTCTGCGATCTGGGACGACTGGTATGACACGACGCCGCGGTATGGGGAGGAATAAAGATTGAAAAATAAAATTTTTCAATCGCGAGATTTGTGTCCGCGCGCTTGACACAAACTCGGCATGCGCAAAAAAACGTGCGCAGAAATGAGAGGAAAATATGCTGCAGAAAGCATTGGGATGTCTGTTTGTGTTTGGAATTGCCCCGGTCGGGATCGGCGGACTTTGGACAAAAGGAATGGGGCAGAAAAGAGAAAAGATTTTGAACCTGTATCTGGCAGGTTTTTTGAGTGAGCTGGCGGTGTTTCAGTTGATCGCTGTGCCGGTGATGGTAAAAGAAGTTTATGGGATGAACCTGCTGGTATATCTGACGACTGCGGTTTTTGCAGTGCTGGCTGCGGCGGGATTTATCTGGACGTTTCTGAGGGAGCACGGTTTGCGGAAACAGACTGGGCGGAATGAGGACGTGAATCAGCAGCAGGCGGGGCAGGCGCAAGCGTGCAGTCTGCGAAAATCGACGGTTCCGGGCACTGGTAACGGAGCACGGAACCGCACACGGCGAACTGCAGTTCAAAATCCGGAGCGTCTGCTTTTCTGGATGCTGTTTTTGGCATCGGTTGGCTATCAGATGTACATGGCCTTTGCCTATGCATCCTTTGACGGGGATGATGCGTATTATGTAGTTCAATCTGTATTGGCGGATCAGACCGGAGTGTTGAACCGGATTCGTCCCTACACTGGACTTTCTACGGACTTAGATATCCGTCATGCCCTGGCGACACTGCCGCTGTGGATTGCCTATGTGGCGCGGATGACAGGCATTCATGCGACGATTGTGGCGCATACGCTGCTGCCGTTGATTTTTATTCCGCTGACCTATTATGTGTTTGTTCAGATCGGCAGAAAGCTGTTTTCCGACGGCTCTGTCAAGCTTCCGATTTTTCTGACGCTGGTTTCCATTATGCAGATCTGGGGGAATATTTCGATTTATACGAATGAAACCTTTTTCCTGACGCGGACCTGGCAGGGAAAATCGGTGCTGGCAAATCTGATCTTGCTGGTGGAGCTGTGGCTGATGTTGGAGCTTTGTGCGCGGGAAAAAAATAGGGAGAGGCAGGAAGAAACGGGATCGCAGCTGCCCTACTGGCTGCTGCTTGCAGTCAATCATATCGCAGCGGCGATGATGACGAGTATGGGTGCGTTTCTGACGGCGATGCTGTTCGGCATTACGGCGCTTGTGGCGGCGATCCGATATCGGAGCTGGTCGATTTTGTGGAAAACGGCGTTGTGCTGCATTCCGAATGTGGTTTATCTGATGTTGCTGCTGGTTTTGTAAGTGAAAGACGGCAGTTTGCAAAACACCTGTGAGCTGCATCGATAGGAGAGATTGCGTTGAAAGAGATTGTGACAATTTTTCAGAATTACTGCGGCAGCGGCTGGTATCCGGTACTTTTTCTGGCTGCGCTTTTGTATTTGCTGGTGACAGAAAAGAAAAAACAGATCCGTGTGGTGCTGGTGGAAAGCTCTCTGGTGATCACGGTTTTATTCTTTCTGCCGTTTACAAAGACGGTAATGAATCTGTTGGGCGAAGGAGAAACCTATTACCGGATTTTGTGGCTGCTTCCCATGGCGGTTGTGATCGCTTATGCGGGGATCCGGTTGTTTGGAAAGCATTACCGGATCGGCTTTGTTGTTTTGGCGCTGGTGCTGGTGTTGACCGGAAAATCGGTGTACAACAGCCCGTATCTGTCAAAGGCGCAGAACCGGTATCATATTCCAAATTCCGTGATCGCGATCTGCAACGAGATCATGCCGGCGGAGGAGGAAGAGCGCGTCTGGGCGGTATTTCCGCAAGAGCTGATCTACTATGTGCGGCAGTATACCTCGGAGGTGCAGATGCCGTACGGGCGGGAAATGCTGGAGGCGTCCTGGGAGTGGAACTGGGACACGCACCCGATTTATAAGATTATGCGGGAGGATACGATTGATCTGGATGCGCTTTCGCCGCTTTTGACGGAGTACAACTGCCAGTATCTGATTTTGAACAAGAGCGTTCCGTATACCGGCGATCCGCAAAAAAACGGATTGACGAAAATCGCGGATATTGAAGCATATGAGCTGTATCGGAATGAAGCAGTCGAGATTGCGAAGAGGAAAGAATAGGAAAAGAATAACAAACCGGGAGCCTGCGCAGTGTGCACAGGCTCCCGGTTTTTATGCAAGATCCATTTACTGTTTAAATACTTTCCCAAACCGCTCTGCGATTTTTTCACGACCACTTTGGTTCAGATGATATCCGTCCGTCAGGCAGTCGGTATCCTCCATTGTGATCGCACCGTAGTAGTTGTCGATAAAGGATACGCCGTTTTTGCGGCAGGCTTCGACTTCCCAGTTGAGGTAATCGACCATCGTGCCGTTGCCGAGATCATCGCGGTCGATGTCGATGGTTTTGCCGTTTGCATCCGTGAAGGTGCCGTAGGGCTGGGAGAGCAGGTAAATGCGGATATGCGGGCACTGCTCCTGGAAAAGCTTGATTGTTGCGGTTAAAGCGCCGTAAACAGTTGTCAGGTTTTTATCGTTTGCCTCGTCGTAAACCGTGCGGTCGTCTCTGTAGTCCTGCAGGTCATAGAGGATCACGAGGTCGTCCACCTTGGAAAGGTCAACGCTCTTTAAAGTTTCGAGCGCCTGCGCGGCAGCTTCGGAATTCATCTGCGGGACGATGACGTCCATTAGGTCGAAATTCTGGTTGAGCAGAGCAGCCGCAACCCAGTAAAGGCTGACGCCATCCAGCGGATAGCTATTGTCAAATTCCTGATGCTTCATGGAAATGGAGCTTCCGGGGAACGCGGCGTTTAAAATGGTCGCATTTGCGGATTTTTCCATCAGGGCAGCCAGACCGGTGTCGGATCGATCATCGGACAGAAGGTCGTTTCCGAGGGCAAGAACGGTGGTTACCCCATCATCCTCATGTCCTTCGAGCATTTCCGGATCGAGAGGTTGGAGATAATCCATAACCTCAACATCGAACTCTGTAGTCGTTTCGTTTGGGTCATAATCGGACTGACGGCCGCGGTTCCAGAGAAACAGCCGGACAATCGTTACAACGAGGATGATAGAAAAGACGATGACGAAAATCACATGTCCGGACGGACGCCCGGAGCTGGAAGAACGACGCCTCCTTTTACGGCTTTTTGTATGGGAATGGGTATGTTTTGAATGCTGATTTGGTCTGCTGTTTTCTGCGGTAGAATTATTTTCTTTCATAAAAAATCTGAACTCCTTATGGTTTACTGTCAATTTTGACCGGTAAAAAGTCGTTTTGATACATTCATCTTAGCATTCAGCCACACAACTGTCCAGACAGGGGTCAAAAGATTCAAAATAATTTAAGAATCTTAACAATATTCATATAAAGCATCTCATGTTATACTAAGGCATACATGAAATATCGAAAGAACGAAAAGGGAGAAACGGTAGGATGGTTTTTTCATCATTA
>OHXK01001000.1_pt1 | contig 11436 bp, 8 predicted proteins | sample 1579921 | NCBI WGS metagenome assembly OHXK01 (sample SAMEA3882551, study PRJEB24775) | human gut metagenome | biome: human-associated habitat; feature: intestine environment; material: feces | place: Netherlands | collected 2009/2010 | reverse complement strand
TGGAGTGGCCCACATCGGGGCTATCGAGGAGTTGGAGAGTCAGGGATTCGAGGTGCATGCTGTGGCCGGCACTTCGATGGGGGCGTTGGTCGGGGGCATGTATGCCTCGGGGCATCTCGAACCCTTCAAGGAGTGGATGTATACGCTCGACAAGTATAAGGTTTTCGGGCTGGTCGATTTTGCGCTGAGCACCGAGGGACTCGTCAAGGGCGACCGCGTGATGCGGGCCATGAAGGAGCTGGTGCCCGACGTGAAGATCGAGAAGATGCCGCTGCCGTTCGCCTCGGTTGCCGCCGACCTGCTGACGGGGCGCGAAGTCGTGCTCGACAGGGGAGGCTTGTACGATGCCATCCGGGCGTCTATCTCCATCCCGTCGGTATTCCGTCCCGTACGCCGGGGGAACCAGGTGCTGGTCGACGGCGGTACGGTCAATCCGCTGCCGTTGAACCGGGTGCGCCGTGAACCGGGCGACGTCCTGGTCGCCGTGGATGTGAGCGCCCCGTTCTCGGAGGAGATGGCCGTCCGCAACAAGGCTTCGCTGAACTATTATAAGGTGATTACCGCATCGTCGGAGATCATGCAGCAGCATATCGCACGCCTGATGTGCAAGCTTTACAAGCCCGACCTGCTGATAGAGATGCCTGCCGACCGTTTCGGGATTTTTGAATTCTACCGCGCCCGGGAAATTGTCGAGGCCGGCCGCATGGCGACGCGTGCCGCACTGGAGCGTAGCCTCGTCGAAGCGGGATAGACTGGGGGCGAGGAAAATCGGATGGGCTATGGCATGATTTTTGTTTAAAGGGATAAAAAGATTGCGACGGCCCGTGATTTTGAAGAATTCAAAAGTAGTGACGCAACTTCACACAGATTTGAGGGGCCGTCGCAATATTTAAACGCAAAATCATCCGGGGCAGGAAAATGGGATCGTCCCCTGAGAAATGCTTTCGTAATCTCTACATTGCAAAGATAAATAAAGTTTCCGATAAACCAATGCCATTGCCCGATTATGGTATGGGTGCGCCTAAAATATGGAAAGGGAGGGTGCGTTTGTTGCCGCAGGCTGTCTTTTTTGCGTACTCCAAGTGTCTTTATGCCCGGTTCGGCAGAATTTTCGGGCGTCCTGATAAGAAAAACCCGGCCTGAAAAGGCCGGGTTTCCCGTTCGTTCGTTTACCGCCGATCCTTGTCGTACACATAGGCCGCGATACGGTGGCTGCGTCTGCCGATCGGTACTCCGATGCCCAGCGTGACGTTCATCACGCTCTGCTTGATAGGGATGAACTGGGGCGTATGCTTGGCCGTGACGATGTCCGTGGCAAGGTAGAAATTGATCCAGCTGGGGTTCAGGTTCAGCGCCAGTCCCACGGCGCCGCCGCGGTTGTCGATCACCGAATAGCTGCCCGTGACGGTAAACCAGCGGATCGGGTGGAAATTGACCGACCCGGTGATGTTGTGCAGGGTCTTGTATTCCCACACGCGGGCCGTATACAACAGGCCGATGCCGATCTTATGGCGCCATACCTCGTATTCGAGGCCGGCGTTGATCGAGGCACGCAGCATGCGCGATACGCTCTTGGCCGCGCCCTTGTGGAACTCCAGTACGTCGATGTCGAAGTCGGGCGACTCGGTGCCGTCCTCGGTGACCGTCACACCCGTGAAGGAGAGCTCCTTCGCCGAATAACCCGTTACGTTCTTGTTCTTGCTCCAGCCGATGAAGCCCAGGTCGTTCACCGCCAGCGATGCCTGCAGGTTGGGCAGGATGTAGTACGTGGCTCCGAAGTCGACCGCGAAGCCGTAGCCGGCGGGCGAGGTGGGCTTGAGGCTGATGTCGTCCATCTTGTAGACCTCTTCGCCGTGGTCGTTGAGTTCGGTCTTGACGTCGAGCCCTGCGGCCGTGATGTCCAGCCCGCCCGCGGCGTTGATCAGCCAGCGTTCCTCGTTGTGCGATACGTTGAATTGCGTGAAATACATCCGCGCACGTGCCACGCCCATCAGGAATTTTGCCCGCACACCGATGTATAACTTGTCGTCGAGCAGCGGAAAAGAGTAGTTGAAACCCGCTTCGAGATAGCTGTCTGCCGTGATGCCGATGTCGCTGATGTCGCCGCTATTGCCGCGTTTCAGGAAGTCGAAGAGCGAGTAGGGCAGGGTGGCGTCGGTCGTGACGCGGGCGTTGAGGTCGAACGACCAGAAATTCTTGTGGTTGCGGGTGAAGGCGCCGAACCCGATGAGGTTTACGCGCGTGTCGAGACCCAGGAGGTTGTCGGCTTTGAGTCCCGAAAGGGCGTCGGCCGTCGATACGGAGCTGTCGAGCAGCGTGACGAGTTTTCCGTTGCGCGGATAGAGTATTTTGTCGATCGAGAGGTTGCCGCTCACGTTGATGTCCAGTCCGCCCAGCCCGGGGATGTTGACATAGCCGCGTAAGGGGGCGAAAGCCGGGTTGAACTGGCTGCGGAGGGTCGACCCCTCCATGAAATAGGCCGTCGGGTTCTGTGCCGCGGCGCCGGATGCCAGCAGCAGCGTGAATAGGAATGCGTATATTTTTTTCATGTTCTGTGCCGGATTAGAGGTTGAGCTTCAGGCCGCCGCGCTTGATCAGGCGCAGGGTGATGATGATTTGCTGATCGGACGTGAAATCGTAGCCCGGATAGTATTTCTCCAGCAAGACGGGGAGGATGATTTCGGCACCCTCGATGATCTGCCGCAGGTCGCTTTCGAAAAGTTGCGTCTCCCTGATCTCGTTCGTTATGCCGGGTTCGACCGTTACGTCGAACCGGACGTTCGTAGGCGAGAAATAGGGCAAGAGCCGCAGGCTCACGGGCAGGGCGCTCGTGATGCTGCCGTAGAGGTGCAGCGTGTTTTTGGGGTTGGGGGTGCCTTCACTGTCGAGATTCTCGCAGAGCATGTCCACCACGTCGCCGCCGATGTCAATCTTACCGATGTCGTAGGTTACATCCTGGACTTTGAGCTCTGTCAGGTAGCTGCCGGCCAGGGATTTGACCTCGCCCGAAAGCCGGTCGTGCAGCATCGGCATATTGCGGAACGCCTCGATGAAGACCGGTTTGAAATCTGCCGGATCCGTATTCGGGGGGAGCAGGGGCAGGAAGGTCGAGAGGTATTTTTCCGCCAGCAGGTCGGCGACGGCGGTGATCTTGGCATCGTCGTCCATCATCTGGTCGATCAGTGCATCGAGCAGCGGCGTGATTGTCTCCGGGGTGTTTTGGAGTTCCCGCAGGTCGACGTATGCGGCGTTTCCGGGCAGGGGCGAGGGAAGCCAGATGTCCGCTTCGTCGAAGAGCGTTTTGATGTCCGCACCTCCTTCGTTCAGTTCACTCATACTTACGTATACCGTGGCCAGCGGCAGCCGGTATTCCGAGTCCTCGTCGCCGATGGTGACATCGTCCGTGTTCACGTTCGACAGGTCGTAAGCGTTGTCGATACAGGACGATGCGAGTGCTGCGGCGAAGAGAAAAGGTAAAAATTTTCTCATAGGGTTTGGGTTTGTTTTCAATGTGCCGCAAATATATGCCGTTCCGACGAATAAAACAAAAAATCGGACGTTTTAGTTTATGCGTGTGTCAAATGCGGCCATCTCTGCGTGCGCCGGAGGCATGCCGCAGGGGATGGCGCGTTTTGTGAAATAATTGCTACATTTGCATTGCGATTAACGCTATGGCGGGAACCGAAAAAAACAACCTCAGGGAGCAGGTGGCGATGCTGCCGCTGTCACCGGGCGTCTACCAGTTCGTAGACCGCTCGGGGACGATCATCTACGTCGGTAAGGCCAAGAGCCTGCGCAAGCGGGTTTCGTCCTATTTCGTGCAGAGCAAGGAGCACAGCCCCAAGGTTCGCGTGCTGGTGAAGCAGATCGCCGAGATCCGCCATATCGTCGTGGACAGCGAAACCGACGCCCTGTTGCTGGAAAACTCGCTCATCAAGACCCTCCAGCCGCGGTACAATATCCTGCTCAAAGACGATAAGACCTATCCGTGGATCGTGGTGCGCCGCGAGCATTTTCCGCGCGTGCAGTCGACGCGGCAACTGAACCGCGACGGGTCGCAGTACTTCGGCCCCTACGGATCGGTGATGATGCAGCACAGCGTGCTGGATTTCATCCGCGAGGTGGTTCCCTTGCGTACCTGCAAACTCAATCTCGCTCCCGAGCAGATCGCCAAGGGAAAATATACGGTCTGCCTGCAATACCACCTGGGCAACTGCAAAGGCCCCTGCATCGGGGCGCAGGGCGAAGGGGAATACGGCCGGCTCGTCGACATGGTCGTCGCGGTGCTCAAGGGCGACCTGCGCCCCGTGCGTAACTACCTCGAACAGGAGATGCAACGTGCTGCCGGGGGATTGAAATTCGAATTGGCGCAGCGCTACAAGCAGCGCCTCGATGCGCTGGACAACTATGCGGGCAAGTCGGTGATCGTCAGTGCGAAGATCGTCGACGTGGATGTTTTTTCGCTGCTTCCGGACGACGATGTGGCCTATTGCAATTTCGTGCGTATCCGCCACGGGTCGGTCGTGGGCGTTTATACCGTGAAACTCAAGACGGGTGTCGGGGGCGACGAACGCGACATGCTGACGCTGGCCATCCAGCATGTCGTCGAGCATATTGCCGGGACGCTGGCCCGTGAGGTCATCGTACCGTTCCTGCCTTCGACGACGCTGCTGTTCGACGGTGTGACCTTCACGGTGCCCAAGCGCGGCGAAAAGCTCGAACTGCTCGAATTCTCGCAGAAGAGCGCCCGTATCTACCGCGCCGAGCAGCTCAAGAACCTCGAAATCAAAAATCCCGAACGATATACCGAGCGGTTGATGAATGCCCTGCAGAAGGAACTGCGCCTCGATCGCCAGCCGCGGCACATCGAATGCTTCGACAACTCCAACCTGCAGGGGACCAACCCGGTAGCTTCATGCGTGGTATTCCGGGACGGCAAGCCTTCACGCAAAGAGTACCGCCATTTCAACATCAAAACCGTCATCGGCGCAGACGACTTCGCCTCGATGCGCGAGATCGTCTTCCGCCGTTACAGCCGCCTGATCGCCGAAGGAGCCGAACTGCCCGACCTGATTATCGTGGACGGCGGCAAAGGACAGCTCTCCAGCGCCTATGCCGTACTGTGCGAACTGGGAATCGAAAAACAAGTCCCCATCGTAGGCCTGGCCAAGCGGATCGAGGAGATTTTCTTCCCCGGGGATCCGATGCCCTACTACTTGAGCCGCACGGGCGAACCGCTCAAAGTGGTGTGCCACATCCGCGACGAAGCCCATCGCTTCGGCATTACCTTCCACCGGCAGAAGCGAAGCAAGGCCTTCATTCACAGCGAACTGGAAAATATCGAAGGAATCGGTCCGAAAACCATAGAACTCCTGTTGCGTCATTTCCGTACGGTAGAAAAAATCCGCACGGCCCCCGCCGAAGAACTCTCGGCTCTCGTCGGACCAACCAAGGCCGCCAGGCTCCTCGCCCACTTCGGCAGACAGTAAGGCGCAGAAAAATGCGAAAAAAATTTGGAGTTCCTCGATAAATCATTACTTTTGCAGAGCAAATCACCGATTTAGCAGCCCGGATGGCGGAATTGGTAGACGCGTTGGTCTCAAACACCAATGACAGCAATGTTGTGCCGGTTCGATCCCGGCTCCGGGTACTATGGAACGGAATTCGGTTTTCGACCGAAAATTTTCCGACAGCCTACTGCGATAAAGTATCCTGCGGGATACTTTATTTGTTTTTAACCAGGCCGTGCGACGGGAACAACAGCCGCACGCCTCAAAAACAACTGAATTATATAAAACATAATTACCCTACCCGCTATGGACGACGGTTATTATTATTGCCTGTATTCAGACCCTTAATTTCTAACTTATATTAAAGAATGAAAAATGTCAAGTTTTTCAGAGGCGAAGATCTGCCTTTGGAATTGCACAAAGTGCGCGTAGTACAAAAATTGCATCTCGTTCCTATCGAACGTCGTCTCGATGCCCTGAAAGAGGGCGGCTTCAACACCTTCCGTTTACAGACGACCGATGTTTTCCTCGACATGTTAACCGACAGCGGTACCAATGCCATGAGCGACAACCAGCTCGCGGCGATGCTCCGCGCCGACGACGCCTATGCGGGTTCGCAGTCTTTCGTGCGTTTGCAGAAAGCTGTGGAAGACGTACTGGGTAAGAAATACCTGTTGCCTGTCCACCAAGGACGCGCTGCGGAGAACATCATTGCGCGTACTTTCATCAAGCCCGGTCAGACGGTACCCATGAACTACCACTTCACCACGACTCTGGCTCACATCCAGGAGAACGGCGGTAAAATCGTGGAGCTGATCTCCGACGCAGGTCTCGAACTGCACTCCGACAACCCCTTCAAGGGCAATATGGACATTGAAAAACTTGAAAAATTCATCACCGAAACAGGCGTGGAGAACATTCCGTTCATCCGCATGGAAGCCTCGACCAACCTGATCGGCGGCCAGCCCTTCTCGATGTCCAACCTGATGGACGTGCGCCGCATCGCGGACAAATACAACCTGATGCTGGTACTCGACGCCAGTCTGCTGGGTGAAAACGCTTACCTGATCCAGCAACGCGAAGAGCACTGGAAAGAGAATTCGATGGCCGACATCATCAAGGCAATGACCGGACTGGCCGATCTGGTTTACTTCTCGGCCCGCAAACTCAGCTCCTCGCGCGGCGGCGGCATCTGCACCAACCGCAGGGAACTTTACAATAAAATGGAAGCTATGATTCCTCTGTTCGAAGGCTTCCTTACCTACGGCGGTATTTCGGTTCGTGAAATCGAAGCGATGGCTGTAGGCCTCTACGAAACACAGGACGAAACCGTCATCTGCCAGAGTATCGACACCATCCGCTACCTGGTGAACACGCTCGATGCGAAAGGCATTCCCGTCGTGACTCCGGCCGGCGTCCTGGGCGGACACCTGGATGCCATGAAATTCTGCGAGCATATCCCGCAGGAGGAGTACCCCGCCGGAGCACTGGCCGCAGCCCTCTACCTCTGCTCGGGCGTACGCGGTATGGAGCGCGGTACGGTATCGAGTGTCCGCGACGAGAACGGCAAAGAGATCCTGGCCGACGTCGAACTGGTACGCCTCGCCTGCCCGCGCCGCGTATTCACGCTTTCCCAGATCAAATACGTCATCGACCGTCTGGAGTGGCTCTACGAGAACCGTCACCTGATCGGCGGTCTGCGCTTCACCTACGAGCCGCCCGTGCTCCGGTTCTTCATGGGCGGTCTGGAGCCGACTACCGATTGGCCGGCACGCCTGATGGAGAAATTCCGCAAGGATTTCGGGGACAGCTTGTAGGAAAAGCCTCCTCCCCACACATACTAAATAAGCAAGTGTTTGCAGCACGGTATCCGAATCCGCTGCAAACACTTTTCTTATACCTCCGGCAGATCACTTCGCCCGCACCGCCTGCGCACGCCGTTCCAGAATGGCCGGCGTGTTCTTCAACGCCCACTCCACCAGACTGTTCAGATACGGCATCAGATCGCCTCCGGAATCGGTCAAACGATACTCGACGCGGGGCGGCACTTCGGGATAGACCTCTCTATGGACCAGCCCGTCCGCTTCGAGCGAACGCAGGGTGACGGTCAGCATCCGCTGCGAAATATCCCCGAGCGAACGTTGAATGTCGTTGAAACGCATCGTCCCGTTCGAATACAATGTCGTCAGCACCAGCAGCGACCACTTGTCACCGAGGCGGCTCAAGATATCCCGAATCGGGCAAATTCCCTCGTGTAAAAAAGTTTTCATTTTTTTTGCGGTTTTATCTCTTTGTCGTTCAACATCGGTTACCTTTTTGTAACTCGCTTACCAAAAAATCACCTCTTGCAGAACCCGATTACTTATTTTATGTTTGCACTACAAAAGTAACTAACATATCATTAATAACCATAAAACTCAAAAATTATGGCAAAGAAAGTAGCTGTATTGGTCGTAAACCCTGTCAACGGATCGGGCTTGTTTCAGTATTTGGAAACCTTCTTCGAGAACGGCATTCCCTTCAGGACATTCGCGGTAGCGGATACCACGAATGTAAAAACCAACTCGGGGCTTCGCCTCCAGACGGACGATGTAATCACCTCACTCAAAGGCCATGAACACGAATACGACGCCCTCGTATTCGCCTGCGGCGACGCCATGCCCAAATTCGCGGAAAACGCAGACAAACCCTACAACGTGGATATGTTGAGCGTCATCAAAAATTTTGCGGCCCAGGGAAAAACGATCGCAGGGCATTGCGCCGCAGCACTGCTCTTCGACAACCTCGGCATCGCACAGGGCAGACGGGTGGCCCTGCATCCGTTCCTCAAACCGGTCGTCAAAAGCTGTATCGGAACGGACGAAAAAGCCGTCATCGACGGCATCTTCTACACGGCACAGAACGAGAATACGATTTCCTGCCTGCTGCCCGAACTGTTGAAAGTCCTGAAATAATCCCCGAATCGTAAACATCGAACGAAGTCCCGGCTTTTCATAGGCCGGGGCTTTGCAATTTATCCGAAGCTTCCGCCTCCGCTTATCGGAAATCCGACTGTACCGCGATACACAGTCCGAAAACGGCCCGTTTCCACACAGCTTCCACACATTTGGGGCACGATTCCACAGTCATCGACCGCACGAATATCGCAACAACAAATTATCAATCAACATTTTGAATACAATGGCACACGATTGGATATTTCTAATTGCAAAAACCAAATTCCAATACCAATGAAGACATTCAGACTTATTCTGGCTTTCGCAGCCGTAGCGCTGACCGCAGTGTCATGCGTCGAAAAATCAGGAAAATACCAGACCCTGCTCGCCCAACGGGACTCGCTGCTCACCGTCGAGCAAAAGTACGATCAAACGCTGGAAATCCTCAATGAGATCGAAACCGGATTTCAGTCGATCCGCGAAGTCGAAGACCGCGTGATGACTCAAATAAGCGACATCGAAAACAAGCCGCTGGACAAAAAACAACAGATGGTATCGCAGATCAACCAAATCAAGGGTATCCTGCTCCAAAACAAGGAGCGAATCGCCGAACTCGAAGCACAATTCGCACAAAGCGGCCGCAAGAACGCTTCGCTGGCCGGGACGATCAAACGTCTGCAGGAAGAAATGACCCGGAAAGTCGCACAGATCGAATCGCTTCAGACCGAGCTGTCCCAAAAAAACATCGAGATCGAGGAGCTCGCCGGTACGGTCGAGGAGCTCAACAAGGACATCGCCGGATTGAACGAAGTCACTGCCAGCCAAAAAACTACGATCGAGGAACAGGATAGTCAGCTCAATGTCGTCTGGTTCTGCATCGCCGATATGAAGCAGCTCAAGGAGGCTCGCATCGTCGAAGGCAACGGACTCTTCAAAACCAAGAGCATCATGGATGGCGACTTCGACAAATCGGCATTCACATCGGCCGACCTGCGGAATCTGACCCGAATCGAAACGGGCAGCAAAAAGCCCAAGCTGCTCACCTCGCACCCCAAAGAGAGTTACACGCTCACACCGGGCGAGGACAAACTGGTAACGCTCGAAATCACCGATCCCGCAAAATTCTGGAGCATATCGAAATACCTGGTCATTCGGAAATAAACCGATTCCGCCGGACCGAATACCCCTGCCCGAACTGCAGGGGTATTTTTCATCCGGGAAAGTATATCGGACCATAACCGTCGGTCCAAATAAGAAAACTCGGCAAAGCGCAAACGACGCTCGAAACGGGAGCAATGAACGCTTGCGTACACTGCCCCGCAAGGAGGAGGAAAAGGGACTTAAATAAATTTGGGGCTGCGTTCGGCTCACACTATCTTTACAGAAGATAAAAGGCGATTCGACGATAAATTTCCGATTGCTTTCACTATCTTTGACATAGTCTTAAATAGGATGCGCCTCGGAAAATTGGGAACAAGTTCCCGTTTTCTCTCGGCTTTCACTATCTTTGCCCTATGATCCGATTATCGCTCATCATCGCCACTTACAACCGCTCCGCAGCGCTCGTCGAAGCGCTCCGGTCGGTCGTGCGGCAGGATTCCCCGACCGCAGACTGGGAGTGTATCGTCGTGAACAACAATTCGCAGGATGACACGCTGGCCCGGTTCGAAGCGTTCGCAACAGAACATCCCGCAATCAACCTGCGGATCGTAACCGAAACCCGGCAGGGGCTCTCCCATGCCCGCAACCGGGGTATCGACGAAAGCCGAGGCGAATACATCGCCATCATCGACGACGACGAACGCATCAACGAACAGTTCATCTCTTCATACGTCGCCCTCTTCGACGCCTACCCCGATGCCGCATCGGCCGGAGGCCCCATCATACCCGAATATCCTGCGGGACGCCCGGCCTGGATGTCGAGTTATACCGAACGTCCGATAGCCAATCCGATCGACCTGGGGCGAAAGATCCGCCCGTTTCCGAAAGGACGTATTCCCGGCGGCGGCAACATGGCCCTACGGCGCTCGACGGTCCAACGATACGGCGCCTTCGACCCTTCGCTGGGGCGGACCGGCGAGCAACTGATCGGAGGCGAAGAGAGCGATCTTTTTCAGCGGTTGGCAGATGCCGGAGAGCGTTGCTACTACGTTCCGACGGCAATCATGTGGCATATCATTCCGCCGCGAAAGACCTCCCGGGAATACTTCGAATCGCTATGCTGCCAGGTCGGACGCACCCAGCGTCTGCGAGCCGGAATGAGGGGGCAAACCGTACGTCTGTTATCGGGCGAGGCTGTCAAGTGGGGCGCAACGCTTCTGTTGGCTCTCGGCTTCCTGTTGCGGTTCTCCGTCCCCAAAGCCCGCTATCTGCTCCTGATGCGGAGGCAGATCACACGGGGAATATTGAAAAAAGGGTGACTGTAAAAGTCACCCTTCTCTTTTTACGACACTTGTTCCCTTTAGAACAGGTATTTCTCCGACCGCACTTTTTCGACCAGTTGGAAAGCGTGCTGCCACGCCTCCTCGCTGAAAGTCGTACCGACCACTTCGATCACCTTCCCGGCAACGATGGCACCGATCGTACCGCACTGACGCAGCGTCAGCCCCTCGCATAACCCAGAGAGGAATCCGGCAGCATACAGATCGCCCGCACCCGTCGTATCGACCCGCTTGGCTGCGGCCATGATCCCCACGTGGACCACTTCGCTGCCCCGCTTAATCAAAGCCCCCTTGATACCGACCTTCACGACGGCCAGCTCGCACAGCTCCGAAAGCATCTGCAAGGCATTGAGCGGCTCGCCCTCGCCGGTGAAGGCTTTCGCTTCGTCCTCGTTGGCAAAAACGATATCGACGTAATCCTGAATGAGCGAGCGCAGAAATTCCAGGTTAGCCTCCACGACATTGAAACTCGCCAGGTCGATCGCCACCTTCAGACCGCAGGCTTTGGCCGTGCGGACCGCACCGGCAATCAACTCGTGATCCTGCACC
>OHXK01000998.1_pt1 | contig 11444 bp, 7 predicted proteins | sample 1579921 | NCBI WGS metagenome assembly OHXK01 (sample SAMEA3882551, study PRJEB24775) | human gut metagenome | biome: human-associated habitat; feature: intestine environment; material: feces | place: Netherlands | collected 2009/2010 | reverse complement strand
GCTTATGAAAGATCCGGCTGAAATACAGGGCGTTGTTGTATCCGACAATGCGTGCAATCTCATTGATGGAGTAAGTTGTATTTTCTAACAGTACCTGTGCGTTGGTCATCCGAAGCGAAGTAATGAACTGCACCGGTGTTTCACCGGTATATTTTTTGAAATTGCGGATGAACCAACTGACACTCATGCCAAGGGAAGAAGCATAGGCATCAATATTAATCTCATGGTTGTAATTCTGGTTAAAGTAAGAGGCAGCAGTATCCATCTGCCGATCCAGAAATTCGTTTTTCAGGGTATGCTCCTGGAGCATTGCCCGGTGGAAGATGATGAGCAGGTGGCATAATAACAGCGTCAGCATTTCCTGGTAATCTGCATCGCATTTCTGTAATTCTAAGATTATGTGCTTAAAGGCGCGCTCATACTCTAAGGATGTCCCGACCGGGAAGATCCGTTCTTTATCGGTAAATCCATTTTTCCGTAGGATATTTTTTACTTCGCTGCCGGTAAAGTGTACCCAGTAAACTTCTGTTTTGTCTTTTCCATAAAACTCATACTTCTGCAGTTCCGCGGGACGGTAGAGTACGATGTTCCCAGCAGAGACGATGGTCTCGTTTTCTGGTTTGTCAAAATGAAAATGCACCAGTCCGGAAGCAATATAAATGATTTGGAAATCTTTTCGTCCTTTGGGGCGGTAAGTTGGCATTTTTGGATGGCTGGAGAGCCGGTAGGTGCCACAGCTTCCGACAATCAGGGGACGTGTCCGGTCTTTAAAATCCAGATGGGAATTGTTCAGGTAGCCGCTATTGATATACATGGGAAATCCCTCCTTTTTTCCATTGTATCATTTTGTGCATATTCTGTCTAATTCTGTTTATAGACATTTCTTGCAGAAATATTTAGAATGTAGTCAGCAAAAACAAGGAACGACAACATATTTTTCCATAATAGGGAAAAACGGACGAAACAGCAGATGTACAAAATGATACATATGAGGAGGAGAAGGAAATGATCGTACCATGCTATTATGAAGATCTGGAAATCTTACACGATAACACCATGCCGGCAAGGGCTTATTATATCCCTGCATCCAAAAAGATGGATGATCTGATTGAACACAGGGAAACATCTGACCGTTTTCAGTTACTGGATAAAAACTGGAAGTTCCAGTATTTTGAAAGCATTTATGACGTAAAGGACCGCTTTTTTGAGACAGGATATGATACGTCAGGATTTGAAGATCTGAATGTATTACATGCCTGGCAGTTGTTCGGACATGATGTACCACAATATACCAATATCCGTTATCCATTTCCGTTTGATCCTCCATATGTTCCACAGGATATCCCATGCGGCGCCTATGTTGAGATTTTTACCTATCATACAGATGAACAGGCACCGATGGCATACTTGAATTTTGAAGGCGTGGACAGTTGTTTCTATGTCTGGCTCAATGGCAGATACTTAGGTTACAGTCAGGTATCCCACATGACATCTGAATTTGATGTGACGGATTTCCTGAAAGAAGGGGAAAATACCCTGGCAGTTCTGGTGCTGAAATGGTGTGACGGTTCTTATCTTGAAGATCAGGATAAATTCCGGATGAGCGGTATTTTTCGGGATGTGTATCTTCTGAAACGGCCGGAGCATGTGGTATGGGATTACCATGTAACGACCGAACTTGGAGCAGACCATGCAGATGTAACGGTTGCTTTTGATTTTAACGCTCCGGTAGATGCAGAGGTTGTGATCGAAAACCGGGAAGGTGCCCGTATCGCACAAGGGGAGATCAGTGAGGATGGAACACTTGACTTTGAGATCTGCCACCCGGTGCTCTGGAATACGGAAAATCCGTATCTGTATACACTGATCATCCGGACCAAAGCAGAGACCATTGTGGATCATATCGGTCTTCGTCAGATTGAAGTCAGGGATAAATGTGTTTACTTTAACGGACAGAAGATTAAGTTCCGCGGGGTAAACCGTCATGATTCCGATCCAATCACAGGATTTACCATCAGTGTGGAGCAAATTAGACAGGATTTGATGCTGATGAAACAGCACAATTTCAATGCAATCCGTTCCAGTCATTATCCGAACGCACCGTTCTTTTACCAGATGTGTGACAAATACGGATTCATGGTTATTGATGAAGCAGACATTGAAGCACATGGACCGGTCATGCTGTACCGGAAAGTGGATACCGACGAGAACCGGTTTGACCGCTGGAATGAACAGATCGCGGATGATCCGATGTGGGAAACTTCCATTGTAGATCGCGTGCAGTTGATGGTGCAGCGGGATAAGAACCGCCCGTCTATCGTGATGTGGTCGATGGGAAATGAAAGTGCGTATGGCTGTAACTTTGAACAGGCACTTGCATGGACAAAAGTATTTGATCCGAGCCGCCTGACACAGTATGAGAGTGCCAGATACCGGAAAAGTGGGAAAACCTATGAATATGGGAACATTGACCTGTATAGCCGCATGTATCCTTCCCTGGATGAGATTCGGGAATACTTGCAGAAAGATTCCAGTAAACCGTTCCTGCTGGTAGAGTATTGCCACAGCATGGGAAACGGACCTGGGGATTTTGAGGATTACTTCCAGATAATCCAGAAATTTGACCGGATGTGCGGCGGCTTTGTCTGGGAGTGGTGCGATCACGCCGTTGCACATGGAAAAACAGAGAATGGAAAGACCATTTATTATTACGGCGGGGATCATGGGGAGGAGATCCATGATGGCAATTTCTGTATGGATGGTCTGGTATACCCGGATCGTACCCCGCATACCGGTCTGCTGGAATATAAAAATGTGTACCGCCCGGCAAGGGTAGTTTCCTACGACCAGAAAAGCCAGGAACTTGTTCTGCATAACTATCTGGATTTTGATGACTTGAAAGATTATGTAACGATCGGATATGAAGTAACACAGGACGGACTTACCGTGGATCGTGGCACGCTGGCACCATTTTCGGTAGCACCACACAGCGAGGGACGCACAAAACTTGCGGTCAGTGTCCCGGCAAAAGGAAAAGTATATTTGAAAATCAGCTACTATCTGAAAAAGCAGGTGCCTCTGCTGGCAACTGGATGGGAACTTGGATTTGACGACTTCCTCCTGTCAAACCAGGATGGCAGGAACCAACAGAAACTTGCATGGTTAGAAGAGGACAGAAACGGACAGGATATCAGTGTGCAGGAATGCAATACGGCAGTCACCCTGCAGGGAAATGATTTCTGCTATGTGCTCAGTAAACGGAGCGGACTGTTTGAGCAGATCCGGTTTGCGGGTAAGGATTATCTGGACCATCCGATGCAGCTTAACATCTGGAGGGCTCCGACAGATAACGATATGTATATCAAGAAACTCTGGAAGGATGCGCATTTTGACAGTGCATACAGCAGGGCATATCAGATGAAGATCACACAGAATGAAAAGGGTGTTTCCATCAAAGCCAGGATCGGAGTGGTTGCGGATACCGTACAGAAGATCTTAGAGGGAACGATCCTCTGGGAGATTGACGGGACAGGAAAGATCCATGCAGACATGCTCATGGAGAAAGACCCGGAATTTCCGGTACTGCCAAGGTTTGGCATACGCCTGTTTTTGGAGAAAGGCATGGAAGAAGTGGCATATTTTGGCATGGGACCGCAGGAGTCCTACCGGGATAAGCACCAGGGTTCCTATCATGGACTGTTCCGGGCAAAAGTAGCAGAACTTCATGAAGATTATATCCGCCCACAGGAGAACGGAAGCCATTTTGATTGTGATTACGTGCAGGCAGAAGGCGCAAGATACGGTCTGACTGCGGTTTCAGACGATACATTTTCTTTCCAGGCATCCGAATATACCCAGGAAGAGCTGGAACGCTGTGCCCATAATTATGAATTGGAAAAATCCGGCAGTACCGTACTGTGCATTGACTATGCACAAAATGGCATCGGTTCTAATAGCTGTGGACCGGAGGTATTAGAAAAATATCAGTTTAATAACGTATTATTCCGGTTCCGGTTTACACTGGTTCCGTTCATCTCAGTCTGAGTTGAGACTCCCACTTCTGCAAGTGGTGAGTAATAACAAATCTTTCTCAGTGGGAGTTCAATCTCCGACTGAGATAAACGCTCCGCGAGGATGTGCAGTGATTCTGAGAAGAATATGTCAGCTTTCGCTGACCAGAATCACGCACCAAGTCTCACGTGCGTTCGACTTGAATAAGGGATAGTAAAATTATGTTGGTGTACTAAGGTACATAGGAAGAGAGAGGACTTCATGGAAGAAAAAATGTATTTGAAATGGTATAACAAAATTGGCTATGGATCGGGCGATGTGGCAGGAAACGTGGTGTATGCGTTCCTGACCTCTTTCGTCATGATCTATCTGACGGATACCATCGGTCTGATGCCGGGCATTGTCGGAACACTGATCGCAGCATCCAAGCTGTTTGACGGTGTGACAGACATTTTCTTTGGATCGATGATCGATAAGACACATTCCCGGCTTGGAAAGGCAAGGCCATGGATGCTCTATGGTTATATCGGATGTGCGATTACCCTGGTTGCGGTATTTGCAGTCCCGACCAGCTTTGGTGATACGGCAAAATATGCCTGGTTTTTCATCGCATATACCTTGCTTAACGGTGTGTTTTACACAGCGAACAACATCGCATACTCAGCCCTTACTTCCCTGGTAACAAAAAATGCCAAAGAGCGTGTGCAGATGGGGTCTTACCGTTTTATCTTTGCTTTTGCCACAAGCCTTGTGATCCAGTCTGTTACGGTTGGGTTTGTTGATAAATGTGGCGGCGGGGCTGCCGCATGGAGAACGGTTGCGATCATTTATGCAATCATCGGTTTTGTGGTAAACACGATCTCCTGTCTGTCCGTAAAGGAGTTACCAGAAGAAGAATTAAACGATGGTGCGGTAACAGACAAGGAAGAAAAATACGGACTGGTACAGGCATTTAAGTTATTGGTCAAAAATAAATTTTATATGATGATCTGTGGCGTCTATATCTTACAACAGTTATACAGCGCCATGATCGGAGCCGGTATCTATTACATGACATGGGTACTGAAAAATAAGAACCTGTTTGGCGTATTTTCTTGGGCGGTCAATATCCCGCTGATCATCGCACTGGTATTTACCCCGACATTGGTAGGTAAGTGGAAAGGTATGTATAAGCTGAACCTGCGCGGCTATATGCTGGCAGTAGCAGGCAGGGCACTGGTGATCGTTGCAGGTTACCTTGGAAGCGTGCCGTTGATGTTACTGTTTACGGCGGTCGCTGCACTGGGACAGGGACCATGGCAGGGAGACATGAATGCGGTCATCGCATCCTGCTCGGAATATACTTATCTGACACAGGGAAAACGTGTGGATGGAACGATGTATTCCTGTACTTCCCTTGGCATCAAGATCGGTGGCGGAATCGGAACCGCACTGGTCGGATGGCTCTTAGAGGTCAGCGGATATGTAGGTACGGCAGCAACACAGCCGGCATCCAGCTTACGGATGCTCTCATTTATGTACCTGTGGCTCCCACTGGTATTTGAGGTCCTGATCATGCTGGTTCTTTCCAGAATGAATGTGGAAGAGACAGTGGAAAACATAAAAAGAGAAAAAGGCATCGCATCTGACTGCGTGACGGATGAAGAATAACAGGCACGATGGATCGCGGATGGCAGGAGGCATTGTCTGAAAAAGAAAAAAAGGCAATGCTTTTTGCTTTTTGGATAGAACAGGCAGGGGTTATGCATGGTAGACATGCAGGAAAAATGCGGTATAGAATGAAAGCAGTTGTTCCAAATAAGATGTCATCTGTTTACGCATGTGTTCCGACCTCCTTTCCTTACAAGTCTATTCTAGGATGAAACCAGACATCCTGCGTGCCAGATCAGCACAAACAGTGGACAAATGTTGCAGATGGAAAACGGAAGGGAGGAAAGACACCGATGCATTTAACCTATAAAAATATGAAAGATGAGATACTGGCAGTGATGCACCAGGCAAAACATGAGCCGCCACACCTGCATCATGCCCTGGAGCTGGTGTGGGTAAAAAGCGGGAGCTTAGAGCTTGGTGTGGGCGAGGAACTGTACCACATGCAAGCCGGGGATGTCGGGATACTTTTCCCGGATCTGATCCACCATTACCAGGTATTTTCTGCCGGACAGAACATGGCAGTCTTTGTAAATGCACCGCCCTTTATCGTGGGTGCTTATGAGGAAACGCTAAACCAGAAGGCTCCAAAAATCCCGGTGCTAAAAGCATCGGTCATCCCGGAAGATGTGTACCGTTCTTTTGATGCACTTTTAACAACAAAAGACATCCACATTGCACAGGCATATCTTCAGATCATTCTTGCCAGGTGCATAAAGGAACTGACACTGACAGAAAAGAGCAATGTGGAAAGTGAGGACCTTATTTACCGGACGGTCGCTTATGTATCCGCACATTTTAATCACGCCGTTTCCCTAGAGGAGATGGCAAAGGCACTGGGTGTGAGCAAATATGTGTTATCCAGGATCTTTTCCAAAACCTTTCACCGGAATTTCAACCAGTACCTGAATGATGCAAGGCTTGGGTTTGCCTGCCAGCGGCTGGAAACCACTAATGATACGATCACAGAGATCTGTCTGGACAGCGGATTTGAGAGCCAGCGTACCTTTAATAGGGCGTTCAAGGAACGTTTCAAAATGTCACCGAGCCAATACCGTATCCTGCAGCAAAGGCAGCAGGAAGAAAAGGAGGAACAATATGGAGTATTTGACAATGACGATCAGGGAACAGAAAAACATTGCACTGATTGCACATGATGGAAAAAAACAGGAAATGTTACAATGGTGCATCGAAAATCGGAAGATCCTCAAAAAACATCACCTGTGTGGGACTGGAACGACTGCCCGGATGATCACAGAGCAGGCGGGCTTATCCGTCAAAGGGTATAACAGTGGTCCGCTTGGCGGGGACCAGCAGGTCGGTGCCAAGATCGTAGAAGGACAGATCGACATGGTGATCTTCTTTTCTGATCCGCTGACGGCGCAGCCACATGATCCGGATGTCAAGGCACTGCTCCGGATCGCCCAGGTTTACGATATCCCGATTGCCAACAACAAGGCAACGGCAGATTTTCTGATGCATTCCACCTTCATGGATACCTGCTATGAGCATCAGGTGGAAAATTTCAAACAGGCGGTGGAGCATCGTGCAGCAACATTATAAGCAGCACTATAATAAGAAGAAATATGACCGGATGCATCATCTGGCAGCGATCCGGATCTGGAGAGAACTATGAGCGGATTACATGTCAATGTGACCAAAGGCTCCATCCTAAAGTCTCTGCTTATCTTTTCGCTACCAATCCTGATGTCGAACCTGTTTCAGCAGTTATATAATACGATGGATATCCTGATCGTAGGAAATTACCTTGGCGATTCATCCCTTGCCACCATTGGGGTATCATCGCAACGGTGGTGCTTGCCTTGTTTGCAAAGAATCTGGTGGCATTATTTGGTTCTAAACAGGCAGAGATCTTAGCGAATGCTGCCCTGTATCTGCGGGTGGCATCCCCGTTTTATGCGGTGCTTGGGATTCTCTACAATATGCGAAATGGTTTACAGGCCATGGGCGAGAAGCGGAAGCCATTGACTTCGAGCTTCATGGAGCTTGCAGGAAAGATCCTGTTTTCTGCCTGCATCATACCGGTGCTTGGTTACTGGGGCGTGATCATCTGTGAGCCCCTGATCTGGTGCTGCATGACGGCACAGCTTGTATACTGTTACGTCCATGTGATGCGTTTATGGTGGCAGCAGTCCTGGCGATCACATTTGCTGGCGGCTGTGGAAAGCAGGATGTCGCAACGACAACACAGGGGACACAAGCAAAGGAAAGCGGGGCACAAAAACAACTGACGGGAACCATAGAGGAAGTAAAAGACTTTATGTTCATTGTGACAGACCAGGATGGCGCTCCGGAGATAGTATCGTCAGCTTAGCTATTAAGGGTTGGGCGGTTGACAAAACCTGCGGAATGATTTGGAGCAGAACATTCTACATATGATAGAGAGGACAAGTCGTAAAGCGGACATTCGCAATCCGCTTTCGCTACTTGCTCATGAACACAGTCGCTTTGCGACCTGTCAGTGGGAGCTTTTAACTCCCACTGACATAAGCATCCCCCTTACCCACCGCTTAGTGCTCTACACACTTGAAGCGGGGGATTGCTTATTCTGCGTTCAAATGCTCCGACGGCTTATGTCTAATTCAGTTCAAACAGTTCCTCTAATTTGTGCTCATCAATATTCGTACCGATGACGCAGAGACGTCCGGTGTAATCCGGCTCACCGTCACGCAGTTCATACTCACCCGGAACCATATCAAAGTAGATCCATGTACCATCCTCTGCCGGAACCATTCCCTTTGCACGCAGAATGCTGCCGTAATCTTCCGTATCACAGAAGATCTTCAGGATGGACTCGATCTTCTCTTTTGTATATTTATGCGGAGTCTCTTTGCCCCAACTTGTAAATACTTCATCTGCATCATGATCGTGATGATGATGATCATGGTCATGGCATCCACAGGTGCATCCTTCACCATGGTCATGATCGTGATCATGGTCGTGGTCGTGATGATGCTCGTGCTCATGCTCATGATGATGCTCATGCTCATGGTCATGATGATGGTCATGCTCGTGGTCATGATGATGCTCATGGTGATGTTCTTCGTATTCTTTCATCATCTCCTGCATCAGCGAATCCTGCTGTTCGACAACGTTCAGAATCTGCTCACCGGTAATAGCATCCCAAGGAGTTGTAATGATTGCAGCCTTTGGATTTACTGCCTGGATCTCTTTTACACAAAGCTCTAATTTTTCTTCTTTCGCATTCTGGGTACGGCTCAGAACGATGGTTGTTGCATTTGCAATCTGGTTATTGAAAAATTCACCGAATGCTTTCATCTGTTTGGAAGCTTTCATTGCATTGACAACCGTTACCAATGCGTTTAATTTAACATCGTGATCTTTCTCCATATCTTTTACGGAAGACATAACATCAGAAAGTTTGCCTACTCCGGACGGCTCAATGAGAATACGATCCGGATGATAAGTCTCGATGACTTCATTCAGGCTGCGATTGAAATCGCCTACAAGAGAGCAGCAGATACAACCGGAATTCAACTCTTTAATCTCAATCCCTGCATCTTTTAAGAAACCACCGTCAATACCGACTTCACCATACTCATTCTCTACCAGAACGACTTTCTCTCCGGAAAAAACTTCTTCCAGCATTTTTTTAATAAAAGTTGTTTTACCGGCTCCGAGGAATCCGGAAATAATATCTATCTTTGTCATTTTATATCATCCTTTCTTCATTTATAAATTTCCACCCTTTGACAGATTATTTTAAGTCTGAATGCAGGAATTGTCAAGGTGTGTCACACGCCTGTCTGCTCACATCCGGCTTTTCTCAAGACAGGTTTGACATTTCACAGAGTTTCTGATAAATACCACCTTTTGCAAGCAATTCTGCATGGGTACCGCTCTCCTCAATGCCATTTTCTGTCAGTACCAGAATACGCTGGGCATTACGGATGGTGGACAGACGATGGGCAATGACAAACGTTGTCCGCCCTTTTGCAAGAATTTCCAGAGATTCCTGCACCACCTTCTCACTCTCGTTATCCAGCGCGGACGTGGCCTCATCAAAAATCAGGATCGGCGGATTTTTCAAAAACACACGGGCAATGGACAGACGCTGCTTCTGCCCGCCGGACAACTTCACGCCTCGCTGGCCGATATCTGTGTCATATCCATCCGGAAAATTCATGATAAATTCATGGGCATTGGCTTCTTTTGCCGCCCGGATAACCTCTTCCCGGCTGGCATCCGGTTTGCCATACCTGATATTTTCCAGAATTGTTCCTGCAAACAGATACACATCCTGTTGCACGATTCCGATATGATTTCGCAGATCAGACAGCTTGATGTTACGGATATCCTGTCCGTCCACCCGGATCGTACCGCCTGTCACATCATAGAATCTCGGAATCAGACTGCACAGAGTGGTTTTTCCTGCCCCGGAACTTCCAACCAGTGCCACATACTCCCCTGCCGGAACATCCAGATTCACATGATTTAACACCATCTGATCACTGTCTGCATAATGAAAGGACACATTTTCAAAACTGATATTCCCCTTCACCTCCTGCATTGACTGCGCATCCGGTGCATCTTTGATATCAGGAATTACTGAAATCATTTCCATAAAACGTTCAAAACCGGAATAGCCATTCTGGAACTGCTCCGTAAAATCAATCAATGTCTTAATTGGCTCCGTAAAGACATTGATATACAGCAAAAACGTGATCAGATCGGTTATATTTCCTTTTCCACGAGCTATCATTACGCCGCCCGATAACATTACCACTACGGTGATGGCTGTCGTAAATGCCGTCAGACCGGCATTGTATCCACCCATGTAACGATAACTGTTTTTCTTTGCATCCAGAAATCCATCGTTTCCTTTTTTAAATTTTTCATTCTCAATTTCTTCATTCGCAAAAGATTTTACCACACGGATGCCGGACAGATTATCCTCGATCTGACTGTTAATATCTGCGATTTTCACGCGGTTCATACGGAACGCACGTTTCATTTTTTTATTGAACACATAAGCATACACCAGCATGAACGGCACCAGTGCAAACGCTGCCAGCGTCAGTCTCGGGCTGATATTGATCATAATAACAAACGCACCGATGATACGGATCAATGAAATCACGATATTTTCCGGTCCATGATGCAGCAACTCTGTAATATCAAACAGATCTGATGTAATACGCGACATCAGCTGGCCAACCTTCTGATCATCGTAAAACCGGAAAGACAGCTTCTGGTAATGAGAAAAGATCTCCGCACGCATATCGTATTCGATCCTGGCTCCCATGACATGCCCGTAATTTGAAATAAAATAATTGCAATAACACTGAGCCGCGATCAGCACCAGCATGAATACACCCAATTGCACGATCGTATGCAGTGCCTGGCTGCTTCCCCAGTATACCACCTCTGATGTAATGTAACGTACTACCAGCGGAATCACCAGAGATACCGCTGCCGCCCCGAACGCAAAAAACATATCCGCAACAAAAATTCCCATATATGGCTTATAATATGAGAACAGTTTTTTTAAATTTTTCCTCATGTATTTTCCCCTTATGATGTTTGATATAAAATAAAGCGGACATTCGCAATCCGCTTTCGCTACTTGCTCATGAACGCACGTGAGACTTAGCGCGTGATTCCGGTCAATGTAAGCTGACAGATTCTTCTCAGGATCACGGTCTGAATCCATACGGTGAATGCACTGTTATCTAATATATACACTCTTGCAAAAAAAGTCAAACCATGTTGGTGTAAAGCATTTATTCTTCTTTCTTTAC
>OHXK01000995.1_pt1 | contig 11495 bp, 10 predicted proteins | sample 1579921 | NCBI WGS metagenome assembly OHXK01 (sample SAMEA3882551, study PRJEB24775) | human gut metagenome | biome: human-associated habitat; feature: intestine environment; material: feces | place: Netherlands | collected 2009/2010 | reverse complement strand
TTTAGATCTGTATCTATATTTGTATTAATATTCTTGTCTGTAGATTTATGTTTTTCAACTTTTTCAGTTATACCCGCCAAATATTCTTTATTTGTATTCTTCATCGCATTATTAACATCGGTGCCTTGATCTGGTCGATTTGCAAAAAGAAACGGATTTCCTGTTAATTGCCCATTTCGCGCAAAAAAGGTAAAAATGGATGAAATACAGGAAATGCGGGTTTTTACAGATGAAACAGACATTGTTTGCTGTAGCCATTCGATAAAATTATTAGCATCTTTGACGGTAAGATGCTCCAGATCATCCAGCGTATAGTCTGCAAGTTCACGATCATTAAAATATGGATGTGATTGTTGCTGGTAAGTCAAAAAGCTCCGCATGGCTCTCATATAATCATATTGTGTTTTGGGTAAAAATGTAGTTTGATTTTTATCATAAAATACAGTACAAAATTCCGGTAACTCTGATAAAATAGCCACCGTTCGTGAAATATATCTGCTCTCCTGCTCCTCTTTATATTTTGGCATGTTTCGATTCCTTTATAATATTTTATTTTTAATAATAGACTTGTGGTGTTCGCTTGATCCAGCAATGCCATGCATTTTAAGTTTACCTCTCCCACTTCCAGAACGATCGGAAGCAGATGCTCCATTTCCAGATCATAGCTGATAAAAGATAGCGCCTTGTAAAAGAAGCTGTTGACGGTTTCATCTGTATAGCCAAGAACCATTGCGTGATAAGCGTAAGCTGCCATACCACGAATACCAAATAAAATCAGGGATTTCAGGGAGCGGATGTCTTTGTCTGGCTCGTTCCACAGATTTTTCATATCATAGTTGGACGTATTTCCACATGGTGACATACAGCTGCTGCAGTTTGGTACAACTTTTGTTTTTTCTTCATTTACTGCCTGGATCATAGCAGTTAGTGTTTCTGCGTTAAAATTTACATTCGTGACGGTTGTAAATAATCCTTCAATGATGATGCGGTCGGTATTTTCTGTTTTCGGGTTATTTCCACAGGCTTTTGCCAGACCGATCAAGGCACCGGTCAGTTCATCCTGTAAAGCGGCAACAGCTGCATCTTTTCCACAGACACCTGCGGCTCCTGTACAACCGTTGCATCCGGCAGTCTGTTCACACTGGTAGCAAAACATTTTCTGTTCCATAATAAAAATTCTCCTTTGCTGTAAATATGTTTTGGGTATATTTTGGATAAAATCAGTGATTAATAATTTAACATGAATGTATGTGATTTTGGTTGGCATAAACCAACATATTTTATTCAAAATCACTACATTTTATATATCTAAATTATTTTGTAAAAAACTCTGTTATCAAAATACTGATCACATTATAACCAAAAAGAAAAGCCCTGTATGTTGTTAAAACAACATATCGGACTTTTCCTGTTATATTTTTTACATATTTTTAATTTATTATTCCGGTTTTACTGCTGTGATAGCCTCAGCATAACGCTGTACTTTTGCTTTATACTCATCACTTCTTGCAGCAGCACCTGCATTTTTCTCATTATTCTGAATATCATCCGCATGAATGAACTGACCGCTTAAAGTATCATGTGCATACTCAATCTGTGATTCATCAAAGGTAAAGCGAACCTTGCCATCCTCTGTCACTAATTTACCGCGGATACCACGCGGAATGATCTGATGCAGAATATTTCCCGGGCAAACGATGATGCAGCTACGATACAGACTATGGTTGCTGCAGGTATGGGAATCGGGATTTTGACGGAACTGGAAGTAGAAAAGGCATCTATGCCGTTAAATCTTTCTTATATACCATTGGAAACGGATGGTATCCAGGAGATTTTATATGTGATTTATTCAAGGAAAAATGAAAATCCACTGATTCCACTGTTTTTAGAAGAAATGAAAAAATAGGGATTCCGGAATAAAAATTATTTATTGTATATAGAATAGTAGCGAAAATTTCTAATTAAAAGAGATACATAAAAATGAGTTCCACTTATCTGTACATTATATACAGAAAGCAGAACTCATTTTTTATTATCTACGGTAAGGAATTTTTTTGGACAGTTATTACTTTTATGCAATAACAGCTAAGAAAGCCTTTAACCTTGTCACATTTAGATTCTTTTCAGCAGAATCCTATCTTGCTTTTGTTTCAATTTCAGTTGTCAGTTTTGCAACAAACTCGTCTAATGGAAGAACAGTTGTCTCTTTCTGACCATGGAGACGGTATGCAACGGTTCCGTCCTCTTTCTCTTTCATACCAATAACAAGAAGATAAGGAACTTTCTGAACCTGTCCTTCTCTCATACGGTAACCAAGTTTCTCAGCTCTGTCGTCTAACTCAACACGGACATCTGCTGCATCCAGTGCATCGTAAATCTTCTGGGCATAAGCATTCAATTCCGGATCATCTGTTTTAACCGGCATAATACGTGCCTGAACCGGTGCTAACCATGTTGGCAGATTTCCTTTTGTCTCTTCAAGGATATAAGCCATGAAACGATCCAGAGAACCAAGAATTGCACGATGAAGTACAACCGGTGTCTTTTTCTCACCATCACGGTCTACATAAGTCAGCTCAAATTTAGCCGGCAGACAGAAGTCCAGCTGACAGGTAGAAAGTGTATACTCATTACCTACTGCTGGTTTTACATTTACATCAAGTTTCGGTCCGTAGAAAGCAGCTTCACCGATTTCCTCAGTATATTCGATTCCGAGAGAATCCATAACTTCGCGAAGTGCATTTTCTGCTTTGTTCCACATCTCATCATCATCATGATATTTCTCTTTGTCTTCCGGATCACGCAGAGACAGCACGCATCTGTAATCTGTGATACCGAAATCTTTGTAAGTAGAGAAAATTAAATCTACGACTTTGGAGAATTCATCTTTGATCTGCTCCGGAGTTACAAACAGATGTGCATCATTCTGGCAGAAATGACGTCCACGCTCAATACCTTTTAACGTACCACTTGCTTCAAAACGGAAGTCATGTGCAATCTCACCGATACGGATCGGAAGATCTTTGTAAGAATGAATCCTGTTTGCATAAATCATCATGTGATGCGGGCAGTTCATCGGTCTTAAAACAAAAGACTCACCCTCAACTTCCATAGCCGGGAACATGTTGTCTTTGTAGTGATCCCAGTGTCCGGATGTCTTATACAGATCTACGGTACCAACACATGGTGTCATGACATGCAGATAACCAAGTTTACGCTCTTTGTTTTTGATATAGTTTTCCAACTCCTGCCAGATTACATATCCTTTTGGAAGGAACATCGGAAGCCCACGTCCAACCAGATCGTCTACCATGAACAGTCCCATGTCTTTACCGATTTTTCTGTGGTCACGCTCTTTTGCTTCCTCTAATAACTGCAGGTGAGCTTCCAGTTCTTCAGCGGTTGGGAAACATACACCGTAGATACGCTGCAGCATTTTGTTCTTGCTGTCACCTTTCCAGTATGCACCGGAGTGTCTGATCAGTTTGAAATGACGGCATAATTTTACATTGTCTACGTGAGGTCCACGACAAAGATCAGTAAAATCACCCTGTGTATAACAGGAAATATTGCCATCCTCCAGATTGGAGATCAGATCCAGTTTATAGCTGTCATCTTTGAACATTTCCAGAGCTTCCTCTTTGGTAATTTCATGACGGATGATCTTTTTACCGGATTTTGCAACTTTTTTCATTTCTTTTTCAATGGCTGAGATATCCTCATCACGGATAACGTCGTCGCCGAGATCAATGTCATAGTAGAATCCTTCTGCAACAACTGGTCCAACCCAGAATTTTGCCTGTGGATACAGGTGTTTGACTGCCTGAGCCATCAGATGGGCACAGGAATGATTGAGCATGTTTAATTGTTCATCTTCTTTAAAATTAACCATTGTTTTTCCTTTCCAGAACCTTGTTTATTAATCTGCTACTATAAACTAAAAAAGCACCTTTAAGAATACCTGCTGCCAGATATACTTAAGGGTGCATATGATACACGGTTCCACCTTAATGTTTTACTTGATTTAGCCTGTAACGCGGCCATACGGTAACGCTTAAATAAATCCGGTACAATTTGCAACGGATATGATTTTTCACGCACAGCTCAAGACTGGTCTTCCTGCATGATTCGCATAAGCAGCTTTCACCAATGCTGCTCTCTCTGGAATGTTTCTGCATACAGTACTTGTTCTTTCATCGCTTTTTTCAATATCGGATAAAATTATAGCACAGTCATAAATAATACACAAGAGGAAAGACTCATAATTCGGGTGGATTTTTGAAAAATCACAATGAAATTCTGCAATCTATCAGGATTCTGTTTGTGGAGTTCCTTCTTCCTCTGTGTTTACCGGCTTTTCCCGCAACTGTACAGCTCTTGCAGCCATTCGGCGGCGGCTGTCTGCCTGTGCGGCATAATGTTTCTTTGTGGTATTGACATCCTTGTGTCCCAATACGTCAGCTACCAGATAAATATCACCTGTTTCCTGATACAATGTTGTGCCATAGGTACTGCGCAGTTTATGCGGTGTAATGTTTTTGACTGTAGTTACCAGTCGGGAATATTTTTTTACAAGATTTTCCACACTCCGCACATTGATCCGGCGGTTTTGCATGGACAGAAACACTGCTTCCGTACTGCCTTCCTGTGGTTCCATTTCCAGCCGTTCATCCAGATAGGCATCCAGTGCTTCCGCTACTTCATCTCCAAAATAAACCATGACTTCGGAACCACCTTTCCGGTGCACTTTAATGCCGTTGTTTTTTGGATCAATATCGTTCAGATCCAGACCGACACATTCAGATACACGGATACCGGTACCAAGTAAAAGCGTAAGAATGGCCATATCCCGCTTTTTTGTCTTGTTATGATAGATTTTCTGGCGTTCTGTCAGTTTTTCACCGGATTCTGCTTCATCTAATAAAATGGCAATCTCATCCACATCCAGTCGAACGATATTTTTTTCATGCTGCTTTGGCATCTGCACAAGTGCAGCAGGATTTTTTTCAATGATTTCCTTGCGGAAAAAATAATTATAGAAACTGCGCAGACAAGCGAGTTTTCGCATCTGACCACGCTCATCATTGGTATATTCTTTCCCGTTATGCGTATAAAATTTCAGATACTGCAGATATTCTTCAATATCCATCGGTGTGATCTGTTCCAGAATATCAATGGGAAAATCCGTGATCTCGATTTTCGATAGTGTGGAATTATTCTCATGCAGATAATGAAAAAATACACCAAGATCATAAGCATAGGCGATTCTTGTCCGGGACGATGTTGACGGCTCAATACCAATAAAATATTCTCTGCAAAACTGTGGCAATTCAGCTACAAGTGCGCGCAGTTTCTGTTCATTTTCAATATTGATTTGCTCACTGTATTTTCGTTCTTTCATATCAAATCATTCTTTCTAAAAAATTGTGTTCGGATACTGCTTTTTCGTTTATCAGCAAAAAAATGTTACTCATTTTGATCTTCCCAGTCCAGAATATGTCCATTGATCAGTGCGGTAAACAGGCGCGTCTTTGTTCCCGGATTTTCATGGTTGATAGTTCGGATAAGCTGTTTGATATATTCGCGTTTTGTGGCACCATCCGCTGGACATGGATTTTTCACTACAGGAAGATGGTATTTATTTTTAAAACCGATCACATCTGCTTCTTCAACATACAGAAACGGACGGATGATTGTCAGATCCATGCGGTCTAAATATGTTTTTGGTGGGAAACAGTAAAAATGTCCCTCATAGATCATGGACATCATCATTGTCTCAATAAAATCATCTTTGTGGTGGGCGTAAGCTACTTTGTTACACTCCAGTTCTTTGACAGCATTATATAAAGCACCTTTCCGCATTTTTGCACAGAGAGAACATGGATTTTTCTCTTTTCGTTCTTCAAAAACAATCTGACGAATCTGCGTTTTTATAATATGATGGGAAATTCCAAGTTCCTCACACATTTTTGTTACAGGAGTCAGATCAAAACCTTCCATGCCAAGATCTACACTGACGGCTGTCAGTGAGAACTTCTTTGGGTAAAAACGCTGCAGGCCATGCAAGGCATAGAGTAATGCGAGAGAATCTTTTCCTCCGGACAAACCGATGGCGATATGATCTCCTTCGTCAATTAAGTGATAAGTATCGACTGCTTTTCTGGTAAGGCTTAGCAGCTGCTGCAATTTCATAATATCAGTTCCTCGTTTCAGTGTTGATTTTTTGTTAAAAGTCTTTTAAAATGATAACATATTTTGCTACTTTGGTAAACAGTTTCGAACATCTGTTTTGAATTTGATTCCGAGAAATATGTGTTTGAACGAAATGGACAATGATACGGCAGTACAGGTACATTTCGCTGTTTCGAGTTTATGAAGAAAGGATTTTGACCGTATGAAATTTGTAATTCAGCGTGTACAGCACGCTTCCGTGACAGTAGACAACGATGTGATTGGAAAAATCGGGAAAGGATTTTTAGTTCTGATTGGTGTTTCCGAGGAAGATAACACCGAGATTGCAGATAAGATGATTAAAAAACTGATTGGTATGCGTATTTTTGAGGATGAAAATGGAAAAACCAATCTGGCACTTAAAGATGTAGATGGGGAACTGCTGCTGATTTCTCAGTTTACCTTATATGCAGACTGCAAAAAAGGAAATCGTCCATCCTTTATTAAAGCAGGAAATCCGGAGCTTGCAAACAGCTTATATGAATATATCATTGCGGCATGTAAAAAAGAACTTCCGGTTGTAGAGGCAGGAAGCTTTGGTGCGGATATGAAAGTAGAACTGATAAATGATGGACCGTTTACCATTGTGCTGGATTCGGATGAACTCATAAAATAATAAGTGCTGGCAAGCTAGGAAGAAATTCATCATTGACGAAAAAAAATCAATATGAATGGTTTTATTCATAGTATGATTGTACTTAACAGACCGGGGCATTTTATTGCCCCGGTCTGTTTTGATCTTCACTCTGTTTTCCTATTTTTTCTTTTAATCTGTCATATACCAGTTGGCGGAACAACGTATAACATACCGATGCAAGTGGAATAAACAGAAACATTCCAACGATTCCCATGAGTTTGCCTCCGGCGATCACAGCCAACAGTACCCAGATGGATGGCAATCCGACAGAGTTTCCTACCACATGTGGATAGATGAGATTTCCTTCAATTTGCTGTAATACAAAAAATATAATCAGAAACACAACAGCCTGTTGTGGGTTTACGATAAAAATCAGAAAAACGCCAAAAATGCATCCTGCAAAAGCACCAAAGATTGGTATCAATGCGGTACAGGCAATCACGACACTGATCAGCAATGCATAAGGCATGCGGAAAATCGTTAATGTCAGCAAAAAGAGACCGCCCAGAATCAATGCTTCCAGACATTGTCCGGTAAAAAAGCGTGTAAAACTTCTGGAAATCATGGCACAAATACCAAAGAGCTTCTCTGCTCTTTCTTCTGAGCAAAATGCGAAAATTACTTTTTTGACCTGCATTTGCAGTTTCTCTTTTTGGAATAACAGATAGCAGGCAAAGGCAAAGGCCAGAAATCCAGTCACAATTCCCTGAAATACAGAACCGATGGCAGAAATGGTGGAACCGGTAATTGTTTTCGCACTGTCTTTCAAAAAATCAGAGACTGTCTGCAGAATCTGCTGTGTATCAAATGTTTGCATTCCCATCAGGTGTTTAACCAAAGGAACCTTTTTATTCAGATGCTCCATACTGGATTGAAATTGTGGTACAAAATCTGTGATATTTTCATTCAGCATGGAAAAACTGTTCGTCAATTGCGGAATCATAAAAAACAGAATCAGCCAGATGATCGTAATAACGATGAGCAATGTTAATAAAAAGCTGGCAATGCGAGTCGATACTCGATAGCTGTCCGATTTATTACGAAATAGCCTTTTTTCAATAAAACGCATAGGAATATTCAGTATAAATGCCATAATGCAGCCAACGAGGAATGGCAGCAAAATTTCCCAGACAGTACGCAACAGATTCCATTCGGTGTTAGTTTTCCCAAGGATCATGATAAGCAAAACTGCAATGATAAGCAGTAAATATTTATGCTTTTGTATATAATCCTGAAATTTCATTTTAGTCCTCAATTCTTTCTATTTTAATTCTTTCTATTTTTTATCCATTTACATAACTGGATGATCGGCAAACTCAAAAATGCGTAGAGAGATACAATTCCAAGTTGTGCCAACGTCAGAGTCTGCACTTTAAACAGATTTTGTAATCCCGGAAGTGTGAGAACCCCGGTGATTAATACAGCTCCCAGTGCAAATGCACCGATTAACCACTTGTTATTTTTCATTTTCTTAGTGAACAGAATCGGTTTTTCTGATTTGCAATTAAATCCATGAAATAATCGCGCCAGACAAAGGGTTCCAAAAGCGCAGGTGCTTGCAAGCAGAGCATTTCCCTGTTGTAATCCCGTGAGATAAGAACAAACGGTTGCCGTTCCGATTACCAATCCATCCAACCCGATTTTTTTCATAAAAGAGGCAGTTAAAATAGAACTGGTGGCAGCTCGCGGGTGTTCTTTCATCACATCATCTGTGTGCGGTTCAAGTCCAAGGGCAATCGCAGGCAGACTGTCTGTCAATAAATTAATAAATAACAAATGTACCGGTGCAAAAGGAACCGGAAGTCCTGCAAGGGATGCCGTTAAAACAGTTAAAATGGCTCCTAGATTTCCTGATAGCAGAAATTCAATGGCATGCAAAATGTTGCGATACAGATTTCTTCCGTTTTTCACTGCTGATACAATAGTAGAAAAATTATCATCTGTTAAAACCATGTCAGAAGCATCTTTAGCAACTTCTGTTCCGGTATTTCCCATAGCAACGCCAATATCAGCCTGTTTCAATGCCGGGGCATCATTTACACCGTCTCCTGTCATAGCTACTATATTTCCCCGTGCCTGCCATGCGCGGACGATGCGTATTTTGTGTTCCGGTGAAACCCTGGCATAAACGGATATTTCAGGAACCAGTTCCTGCAATTCCTGATCGGACATCGTATCAAGTACCGCACCTTCACAAGCTTTTGTATCCGGTGTCAGAATTCCAATTCGTCTGGCAATGGCAGATGCTGTCACAATGTGGTCTCCGGTAATCATGACCGGTCGGATGCCTGCACGGATGCAGGTTGCTACTGCTTCTTCTGATTCCGGACGTGGCGGATCCATCATAGAGATCAGACCAAGAAATGTCAGATGAGATTCATGGTCAAAGGTTAGTTTGTCAATAACAGTAAGTTCTCTGTAGGCAAACGCAAGTACGCGCAGTCCTTGTTCAGAATATTGCTGATTTTGCATCTGAATCCGTTTTTTCTCGTCACTGTTCATAGGAATTGTGCCATTTGTTGTCCAGATTGCATCTGTTCGCTGTAATAGTACATCAACCGCACCTTTCACAATTAAAATCTGCTTTTCGGAAAAATCAGAACTATGATCATCTTTAGAACATGTATGCAGTGTTGACATCATTTTACGATCACTGTCAAAAGGAAGTTCGTCGATTCTTGGATATTTTGCCTGTATTTCAGAAATAGCAATGTGCATCTGTGGTTCCATCTGCAATAAGGCGACTTCCGTCGGATCGCCGATTTCTTTGTTTTCCTGTTCAATTCTTGCATCATTACATAACACACTGGCAAAATACAGTAATTTATTAGAAGTATCAGAAGGTGTTATCTCATCTGCAGGAACAGACTGTCCATTTACATAATAGTCTTCCACTGTCATTTTATTCTGAGTCAGAGTTCCGGTTTTATCTGAACAGATGACGGAGATGCTTCCGAGTCCTTCTACTGCCTGAAGTTTTCGAATAATGGCATGTTCTTTTGCCATTTTTTGTGTACCAAATGATAAAACGATCGTAACAATGGAACTTAATGCTTCCGGAATAGCGGCAACCGCCAAAGCGACAGCAAATAAAAAGGCACTTCCAATCGATTCACCGCGAAAAACACTGATTCCAAACAAGATTCCACAAAAGACTAAAATAGCCATGGAAAGTTTTTTGCCGAAAGAATCAAGTGATATTTGCAACGGAGTTCGTTTCGCAGAGGTATTGTGTAAAAGATTCGCGATCTTGCCGACTTCTGTATGCATGCCGATGTCAGTAATAATAATTTTTCCGCGCCCATTGGTAATGAAACTACCAGAAAATACCATGTTTCTGCGATCAGCAAGCGCTACCTGGTCTGGAATGGCATCAGTGATTTTATCAACACTGAGACTCTCACCAGTCAGGGCACTTTCATCAATTTTTAAACCGGCACACTCCATAATCCGGCCATCAGCAGGAACGATATCACCGGCTTCCAAAAGGACGATATCGCCTGGAATCAGGTCTCTGGCAGGAAGCTGCACAACACTTCCGTCACGAAATACGGATGCTTTTGGTGCGGATAAGTTTTTTAAACTGTTTAAAGAACGTTCTGCCTGTCGGGTTTGTACTGTTCCAAGAATGGCATTTAGAGTGATAACGACCAGAATAACGACAGCACTTTCTGCGTCACCAAGCAGTCCGGATATGATTGCCGCAATAATGAGAATGATTACAAGAAAATCCTGAAATTGTTCCAGAAAAAGTTTCCATAAAGGTTTCGATTTCGCAGCGGTCAGTTCGTTCCAGCCTGATGTGCGGCGGCGTTCCTCTGCCTGTGTGGATGTCAGTCCGTCTATGGGGCTGTCAAAGTGTTTCATAACCTGCGTTGCGGTCAGTTGATACATTTCTTTCATGTTAATCCTCCTTGTATCTGTCTGCATCATGTTATCTGCAATTTGCTTGTTGATTATGCAAACTCAGGAATCTTTGAATGAAAAAAGAGACCCTTATTGCACAATCAATGTACAATAAAAGTCTCACCGTTTGCTTACGACACCGGATGTTTCACATCGTACTGACGACACCGTAAACGTGGAATCACGTAGGTTACTCCCTCTTATTGACTCTACTATATATGATAAGGAGGGAATGTGTCAAGGAAAAAATTATTTCTACGACCGTATTTCTATGATGTTGGGGGCAAAAGATGCCGTACGAATTATTCTTTAATCAGACTAAATCATCAGTTCCACATTTTGTTCGATTTCAACATTGGTGTCAAGAAGATCATCTTTGTAACGAGCATATTCTTCAGGCTCTATACGCCAGGCCAGTCCGCAGCCGGCGGATAGTTCCCTTGGAACAGGGATCAGACGACCGGGGATGCCATGCTCTTTACAATACAGTTCCATAGCCATAGCTGCTGAGGTTGTATGAAATGTTAAAATCTGATAAGGTTTTTTCTTTCGCATGACGATAATTCTCCATTTTTCTGATAAGTTATGATATATAGCCACAGCCTGATAGAAGGAGGACTGATCTTCTGTTATTATGCCCGAAATGTAATTTTAAGTCAAACGCATGTGAGACTTGGTGCGTGATTCTGGTCAGCGAAAGCTGACATATTCTTCTCAGAAT
>OHXK01000994.1_pt1 | contig 11498 bp, 9 predicted proteins | sample 1579921 | NCBI WGS metagenome assembly OHXK01 (sample SAMEA3882551, study PRJEB24775) | human gut metagenome | biome: human-associated habitat; feature: intestine environment; material: feces | place: Netherlands | collected 2009/2010 | reverse complement strand
ATGAACAGATGTTGAAAGAATTATGCCGCCAGTATGATCTCTCGCTGATCGAGGCTAAGATCATTGCTTTCTTACATAATAACCCCACAAAAGATACCGCAGGTGATATCGTCGAGCTACGGATGCTCTCGAAAGGGAATGTATCCCAGGCAGTTGATCTTTTATGTCAGAAGGGACTTCTTTCAAAAACAGCAGACCAGACGGATCGCAGGAAAACGCATCTTTCCCTGCTGCCATCATGCGAAAATGTTACCGGAGCAATCGACACGTTCCAGTCTGCTTTTTACCACAATCTGTTTGACGGATTTTCATTAGAAGAATTCCAGATGTTCGCCTCGCTGAATGAACGTCTGGCATCCAACGTAGCAACTATTTATCACAAAGGAGATTATTAGACATGAACAAAGACAAAGATTTTCTGGGTACTGAACCCGTCGGAAAGCTGATGTTCCGGCTGGCACTTCCGACGATCACCGCACAGCTCATCAATATGCTGTACAACATTATTGACCGTATTTACATCGGACACATTCCTGGTAATGGGGCACTTGCCCTTACCGGAGTCGGCGTATGTATGCCACTGATTATGATCATTTCCGCTTTTGCCGCACTGGTTGGAGGCGGTGGTGCACCGCATGCTTCGATTGCAATGGGAAAAAATGATCTTAATACTGCAGAACATATTCTGGGTAACTGCTTTTTCCTGCAGATTCTTATTTCTATAATCCTGACAGTCATCCTGCTGTTTGGTAACCGTACTTTTCTTCTTGCCTTCGGTGCCAGTGAAAATACGATTGAATACGCTGTAAATTATATGAACATTTACGCTGTCGGCACTATTTTCGTCCAGCTTACCCTTGGCATGAATATGTTTATCACCACACAGGGTTTTGCCAAAACAGGTATGCTCTCTGTTCTGATCGGAGCAGTGATGAACATTGTTCTGGATCCGCTGTTTATCTTTGCATTCCATCTGGGTGTCAGAGGTGCTGCGCTTGCCACAATTCTGTCACAGGCAGTCTCCTGCATCTGGGTTCTTTCTTTCCTTTGCGGAAAAAAGACGATCCTGCACATCCGGAAAAAGAATCTCATCCTGAAACCGGAGATTATTCTTCCTTGTGTCGCTCTCGGGCTTGCCACATTTATCATGCAGGCTAGTGAGAGTATCATCTCTGTATGTTTCAACTCTTCTCTGCTGAAATACGGAGGAGATATCGCAGTTGGTGCCATGACAATCCTCACCAGTGTCATGCAGTTCGCAATGCTGCCACTGCAGGGTCTGGGACAGGGTGCCCAACCAGTCCTGAGCTATAATTACGGTGCCCGCCGTCCGTCCCGAGTCAAAAACTCCGGTATTGTCATGGCACTCATGGTCTTTGGCTATACTGCCATCATGTGGAGCCTGATCATCCTCGCCCCCGGTATGCTGATCCGGATTTTCAGCTCCGACTCTGTGCTGGTTGCCGATGCCATCCCTGCGCTGAAACAATATTTTGCCGCCTTTATTTTCATGGATCTGCAGTATATCGGTCAGACAACCTTTAAATCCTTAAATAAAAAGAAGCAGGCGATTTTTTTCTCCCTGCTCCGAAAGGTATTTATTGTCGTTCCGTTAACCTATCTGATGCCCTATACACTCCACATGGGCACAGCTGGTGTTTTCCTTGCCGAACCGGTGTCCAACGTCATCGGCGGCAGCTTCTGCTTTATCACAATGCTCTGCACTGTATTGCCGGAGTTAAAACGGATGGGACAGGACAATGCAGCGGTGGGCCGGTAAAGCTATAACCTGCGTTTCATTCAGAGACATTTTTGCAGCATAACAATTTCATATAATAGTTGCTCTAAAAAAAATTGCCACCATAAAGGTGGCAATTTTTTAATCCTCTTTCGGAAGTACAATATTCAACAAAATCGCTACCATCGCAGCCGGTACAATACCGGAGCCGCCGAAGATCAGCTGAATAAACTGAGGCGCATTTACAAGGATTCCTGTGTTGGCGCCCATACCATAGCCTACACCGAGCGCTACCGATACGATGGAAAGGTTCCGGGCAGTCAACGGATTCTTCGTGATCAGCTGAATACCGCTGATGACGATAGAAGAAAACATCATAACTGCCGCGCCACCCAGTACCGACTGAGGCATGATGGAAACCAGCGCCGCCAGCTTCGGGCAAAGGCCGCACAAGATCAGGAAAATCGCTCCGGTCGCAAGTGCAAAGCGGTTTACTACCTTTGTCATAGCGACCAGTCCCACATTCTGGCTGAAGGAGGTATTCGGCAATACACCAAATAACGCTGCGAAGGAATAACCAAGGCCATCGCACATCACGCCGCCTGCAAGCTCCTTATCTGTTGCTTCCCTGCCAAGTCCACCTTCCATTACACCGGAAATATCACCGACCGTCTCCACTGCCGTTACAATAAACATAATCAGAACAGGTAAGATCGCACGCAGATCAAACACCGGCTTTACCGGCATCAGCTTCGGAATTTCAAACCAGGAAGCTTCTGCAACCTTATTCCAGTTTAATACCCATGCTTTTGTATATTCCACGCCATCTGCAGTAACACCGGTCGTAGGCAGGACAAATCCCATTACCACTGCAGCAATGTAGCCTGCGATAATACCAAACAGGATTGCAGAAGAGCTTAAAAAGCCCTTTGTCCCATGCTTGAAGAAAAGAATCACTACGAGAACAAAAACAGCCAGCAGCAGGTTTTCCACAGAACCGAAATCTTTTGCATTATTTCCGCCTCCGAAGGAATTGATGCCTACAGAGATCAGGCTCAGACCGATCGACATAACGACCGTACCGGTTACCACCGCCGGAAAGAATTTTCGAAGGGGCTTTAAGAAAAAGCCCAGCACCGTTTCGAAGAGTCCGCCGATTATGGATGCACCCATGATCGCACCATACGCCAGCACACCGCCGCCCATCGACGCAGCAACACTGTTGAATACTCCGATAAAGCCAGAGGATGTACCCATAATAATCGGAACCTTTCCGCCCACCGGTCCGATGGAAAACAGCTGTACCAGCGTTACAATACCGGCTACCAGCATGGCATTCTGCAGCAGGGAAAGCTGCAGCTGTGCAAACTCTCCGCCGGCCAGCCCACATGCACCCGTAATGATCAACAACGGAGTCAGGTTTCCGACAAACATTGCAAGGACATGCTGTAATCCAAGGGGAATTGCCTGAGAAAGGGGCATTTTCCCATCCATCTGAAATGCTTCCTCAGATAGTTTGAAACTTTTTTTCATTTTTCTCTCTCCTCATTTTGTGATTTATTGTCACAGCCCACACACAAACCTGTTGCGCATGTGGACTGCAGCATTTTCATCCTACTGCGGCATCGACATCAGAATCTTCTCCGGTGTAATCGGAAGCTCCCTGTGCCATACGCCGGTCGCCCGGTAGATCGCATGGGCAATTGCAGGTGCCGGGGTATTGATAACAATTTCCCCGATGGATTTTGCGCCAAAGGGTCCTGTTGGCTCATAGCTGTTTTCAAATTCCACGCGAAGATGCCCCATATCCAGACGGGTCGGAACCTTATACTGTAAAAAGCTGGACTCAATCGGGCGTCCATTTCTGTCATAAGTGATATTTTCAAAAAGGGTATGCCCGATTCCCTGTACGATACCCCCCTCTGTCTGAATACGCGCCAATGCGGGATTGATCGTAATTCCGCAGTCCACTACCGCAACATAATCCAGAATTTTCACTTCTCCGGTATCCTTATCCAGCTCGATTTCCACCATTCCGACCATGTAAGGAGGCGGGGAAACCGGGGAGGAATGGGACGCGGTCGCAACCGCTGCAATATCGTTGTTTACCTGGTCTTTGACACTGATCTCTGCCAGAGAAACGCTTTTCTCCGTATTGATCTGCTTTACCCGTCCGTTTTCAAACACTACCTCTTCTGTGCTGCAGCCAAGCATTCCCGCCGCGATCCCACAGAGCTGTGTCTTTAGCTTCGCGCATGCCATCTCCACCGCCTTACCGGTGATATAGGTTGTGGAAGAGGCATAGGAGCCGGAATCATAAGGGGAAGCGTCCGTATCCGCGCCAAATACCGCCACATCATCTACGGAACAGTCCATACATTCCGCAACCATCTGGGCAAGGATCGTATCGCATCCGGTTCCCATATCCGCAGCGCCGATAATCAGGTTAAAGGTGCCGTCATCTGCAAGCTTCACGGTTGCGGAACCGACATCCACATTGGAAATACAGGAGCCCTGCATCGCCATTGCCACGCCTGCTGCGCGCACCTTTCCGTTTCCCATATCCCGAACGGGATATTTTTCATCCCAATGGAACAGCTCCTTACAGCGCGCCATGCATTTGTCCAGTGCACAGGCATTCGCGGTTTCCCCATAATATGCCGGCATTTTCATGCCCTCCCGGAGCATGTTCTTCTCCCGGATGACCGTCGGATCGATTCCAAGCTTCTCTGCCAGCTCGTTGACAGAAGTTTCCAGTGCAAAAATGCCCTGGGTCGCTCCGTAGCCCCGATAGGCACCTGCTGCCATCGTATTGGTATATACAACATCATAGCCAAACCGGAATGCCTCCAGGCCTCCGGTATAAAGCGGAATCGATTTGTGTCCGCTCAGTCCTACCGTCGTCGGACCATGCTCGCCATAAGCACCGGAATTGGATAATGTATACAGATCCAGTCCCCGGATGTGTCCATCCTTATCCGCTCCCAGCCGCACGCGCACCTCCATTTCATGCCGGGGAGATCCTGCAAGCTGACTCTCCTCCCTCGTAAAAATGAGCTGTGCCGGGCGTCCTGTTTTCAGTGTAACAAACGCGGGATAGACCTCGCTTACCGCCGTCTGTTTTGCACCGAATCCGCCGCCGATCCTGGGCTTTTCCACACGGATTTTACTTTTGGGGATTCCCAGCGCCCGGGAAAGGATCCTGCGAACGTGAAATACGATCTGGGTCGAGGAAATCACATGCAGTCTTCCATATCGATCCAGCCCGGTATACGTACGAAAGGTCTCCATCATCGCCTGATTAAAGGAACGCATATGATACGCATGTTCCAGCACCTCATCGCAGTCTGCAAGCACCGCATCCACGTCCCCGTCACCACTGATTTCACTGGCAACCAGGTTCCGCTTTGCATCTCCGCCCACCGGAACCTGTGCAAGCCAGTCCTCTTCCGGATGCACTAAAATTTCATTGTCCTTTGCCTGATGGAAATCCAGAACCGGTTCCAGGATCTTATATTTTACTTTGATCAATTTCATTGCCTTTAACGCCGCTTTTTCATTTTCTGCTGCGATAATGGCAACCACGTCCCCGACAAAACGCACATGCCGATCCAGAATCAGCCTGTCGTAAGGCGACGGCTCCGGATAGGTCTGTCCCGCTATGGCAAAGCGCTGCTTTGGCACGTCTTCCCAGGTATAAATATCCACGACACCCGGAACCTTTTTGGCAACCGAAACGTTAATTTCCTCCACAATCGCATTTGCGTGCGGGCTTCTTAACAGCTTTACCGCCAGCGCATCCTTCGGTGCGATATCCTCCACATAAACCGGCTTTCCCAAAAGCAGCTGCATAGAATCCTTTTTGCGGACCGGCTGGTTGATCGCATTGTATTTCTTATGTTCCATGAAGCCTCTCCTTTACTTTCTTCTCTGATCCAGAAAATTCCGGATGCCCCGCAGCTGTCCTTCATAGCCGGAGCATCTGCAGAGGTTTCCTGCCAAATAGGCCCGGATCTCATCATCCGTCGGATCCGGATTCTCCCGAAGCAGCGCGATCGTATTCATGACAAATCCCGGATTACAAAAGCCGCACTGATCCGCTCCCTGATCGGCAATAAATCCGACAAACTCTGCCGCTTCCTCCTGAAGTCCTTCCAGGGTATAGATTTCATGTCCATCTGCTCTGGCTGCGAGCACAGAACAGGAAAGCACCGGCGTATTATCCATGAGAACGGTGCACAGACCACAGTTTGCTGTCTCACAGCCTCGTTTTACGCTGTAGCATCCATGTTTTCTCAAAAAGTCGATCAAAAGCAGATCCGGTTCGATCTGCTCGGCGATCCTTCTTCCATTCACTTTTATTATGATCTCCATCCCTACACCTCCCCGATTTTGTAAAACAGTCTCTGACTCAGCACTCCGATCAGACGGGTGCGGTAGTCTGCCCCGGCACGGTGGTTATTACCGGTCGGAATCTGCTCTTTTGCCCAGTTTGCAAATGCCTTTACGCTGTCTTCCTTCACACCGCCGGAAAGAAACTTTTCTTCATCGCAAAGAAGCACTGCCCGATGCGGTCTTGCACCGACTGCCAACCGGTATTCTCCCCCGACGCAGGAAGCGGCGCAGGCAATCACCGGGAAGTCCGTGCTCTGGTTGCGGACCGCTGCGTAGGCAAAACGTCCTGCAGTCTTTTTCACGATCAGACGGACTAAAATATCTCTGTCCTGTTTTTTCTCGGCAAAATCTTTTAAAGGAATTCTTCCACCCTGAAATAATTCCACCTCGGTATCCATTGCAAGAAAAACCGTCAAAACATCAGAGAATCCGAACCGTCCCCAGATGCTTCCTCCAACCGTTGCAAGATTGCGGAACTGCACACCTACTATATCCTTTACTGCATCTCTTACTGCACCCTGTGTATAGGCATTCAGCCCGGTATCTGTCTCCAGCTGCCGCAGCGATACCATGGCGCCGATCAAAAATTCCTCTTCTGTTTCTTCTATTTCATTCAGTCCAAGATCACAAAGATCAATTGCTGTCTGAATCATGCGATTCTGCATTTTCGTCCAGAGCATTCCACCGAGAATACAGTTCCCCTTTTTCTGGTTCAGCTCATATGCCTCTTCCAGACTTTTTGCGCGCACATAATTCTGAATTGTAACCATAAAATGTTCTCCCTGAAGCCTTACTGTTCCCATGCACCCTTTTCTATTTTCGTGCAATCCGTGAACAAAAACCAAAAAATCCAATTATATTATAATAAAATCCCTTGCTTTTGAAAAGACGCTTTGCTACAATACCGTTGTATTATTGAAACTACAACGAAAGGTGAACGTAATGAAAAACACTCTGAAAAAGTACCTGTCCCTGTCCCTGGCATGTGCACTGTTGATCTCCATGATCGGCTGCGGCACTGCTTCTGCCCCCGCAGAAACTGTTCCTGCAACAGAATCCGTCACAGAACAGGCTGCCGAGACTGTCACAGAAACCGCTTCTGCCGAAACAGAAGAGACTGCATCCGAAGAAGCCATTGAAGCTGCAGAAACGACTTATCCCGTCACCCTGACCGATCAGGCAGGCCGTGAAGTAACGCTCGAAGCTGAACCTGAGACCATCGTAAGCGGCTATTACATTCCCTCCAGCCTTTCGATCGCTCTTGGTCTGAAGGACAAGATGGTAGGCATCGAAGCAAAGGCTGGCAAGCGTGCGATCTACAAGCTTGCTGCACCTGATCTGATAGAGCTTCCCAGTGTCGGCACCGCAAAGGAATTCGACCTGGAAGGCTGCGCAGCCCTCTCCCCTGATCTGGTTATCCTGCCCTTAAAATTAAAGGACGCAGCAGCGAGCCTGACAGAGCTTGGTATCCCGGTGCTGCTTGTCAATCCGGAAAGCCAGGAGCTTCTGACAGAAATGATCGAGCTGGTATCTACCGCCACCAACACACAGGAACGTGCAAACGAGCTGCTTTCCTATATAGCTTCCCAGAAGTCCATGCTTTCTGATACGTTAGCTGATACAGAGCCCAAAAGCGTATATCTGGCAGGCAATTCTTCCCTGCTTTCCACAGCAGGTCCTGCAATGTACCAGTCCAGCATGATCGAGCTTGCAGGCGGCAAAAATGCAGCGGAAGAAATTACCGATACTTACTGGGCAGAAATCAGCTACGAACAGTTGCTTGCCTGGGATCCTGCCTATATCATCCTCGCTTCCGATGCAGATTACACCGTTGACGACATTTTAAACGATGAAAACTTAAAAGACTGCACCGCTGTAAAAAACGGTCAGGTATATCAGATTCCCGGCGATGTAGAGGCTCTGGACAGCCCGGTTCCCGCAAGCATCCTTGCATCCGTATGGCTTGCCGGCATTCTCCATCCCGAACAGATTCCCGCTGACACTTATACCACGGAAAGCAACACTTATTATGAAACCTTCTATGGAATCTCCAACGAAAACTAAATCGTTCCTTCTCGTCGGGACCGTTATTTTAACGGTCCTGACTTTATGCTCTTTTTTCGTCGGAAAATATCCGCTTACTCTGTCCGGTCTGTTATCCGGGGACGCGATGCAGTGGCGGGTTTTTCTCACCCTGCGCGCAAGCCGCGCTGTGATCGGCGCAATCGGCGGCTTTGTCCTCGGAGTTACCGGCTTTGTCTATCAGACCGTTTTCCGCAATCCCCTCGCTTCCCCCGACATTATCGGCGCATCCTCCGGTGCAAGCGTAGGCGCCGCTTTCGGCATCCTGTTTTTGCCCGGCGCGGTGGCTGTTACCCTATCTGCCTTTGCCGGAGCCATCTGTTGTGTACTCCTTGCACTGGCGCTTTCCTCCCTGACCGCCGAAAAAGACGGCAAAAGCATCGTCCTTTCCGGTATCGCCGTGCACAGCCTGGCACAGACCGCGTTAGTCTGTCTGAAGCTCCTCGCCGACCCGGAAAAACAGCTTGCATCCATCGAATACTGGATCATGGGAAGTTTAAACGGCATCAGCCTGTATTCCATCGGCGGAAACATCGCTCTGTGCCTGATCTGTCTGGTTGGGATGTTCCTGTTGTACCGCCAGATCCTCCTGCTCTCTCTGGATGATCAGGAAGGGCGGCTGCTCGGCGTAAATGTGACGCAAATCCGCCTGATCGTCCTTTTGATCGCAACCCTTGCCGCCTCCAGCGTTATCAGCATGACCGGGCTGATCAGCTTTATTTCGCTTCTTGCCCCCCACGGAGCGCGCCTGCTCTTTAAAAACAACCGCTTATCCACCATGTTATTCAGTGGCCTGCTCGGCGGATGCCTTTTGACGCTCGGTGATATTTTTGCCCGCAGCATCGCTTCTACCGAACTGCCAGTAAGTATTTTCACCAGTTTGCTCGGCGCGCCGTTCTTAATCTATCTCTGTATCAGGAGGAAACCACTGCAATGAACCTGCTCACTGTAACCAACCTTTCCGCCGGATATGCCGGAAAACAGGTCATAAAAGATATCAGCTTTTTCGTCGCCCCAAAAACGATCGTTGGAATCCTCGGTGCAAATGGGTGCGGTAAAACCACCCTGATCAAAGCGATTGCAAATCTTCTTCCTCATACCGGAAGCTGTCAGTTAGATGACACTTACTTGGAAAACGCTTCTCCAAGGCAGCTTGCTTTACTCTGCGGATACATTCCCCAAAAGAGCGGTATTTCGATCGATTTAACTCTTCTGGATGCCGTTTTAATGGGGTTTAATCCAAAGCTTTCTCTCCTGCAGTCTCCTACAGAGCAGATGAAAAAGGAAGCATTTGACGCCCTCTGCTCGGTAGGTCTTGGGTCCCGCAAAGACGATAACTTCCAGCAGCTAAGCGAAGGGCAAAAGCAGCTCTGCCTGCTGGCGCGCACTTTTGTATTAAAGCGCAGGCTTCTGCTTTTGGATGAACCGGAAAGCGCCCTGGATTTTCGGCTGCGCTATGAAACGATGGGACTTTTGCGAACGTATGTTGCAAAAAACAACGCCGCCGCACTTGTAACGCTGCACGATCCTTCTCTCGCCCTCAATTATTGCGATACGCTTCTGGTGCTTTCCGATTGCGGTCTGTTGGGAGAGCTTCAACCATTTTCTACCCCGATTTCCAAAATGGAACCGCTTCTTTCCTCCATCTATGGTACAATCAGTTTAACAACACTTTCCACCCGCCGTGGCGAGAAACGGCTGATCATGATAAAGGAGGACGATGCCTGTTGAAAGCGGTTACGAGAATTACTTTTTGTGACGACAACGATGAAAAATTTTTCGGGGAAGGTCCCTGCCGTCTGCTGCATGCCATCGAAGAAACCGGCTCTCTTCGTTCCGCCGCCATATCCATGGGACTTGCCTACACCAAGGCGCTCCGCATAATCAAAAATGCCGAAGCCGCTCTCGGCTTTCCACTGACCACACGCTGTGTTGGCGGAAAATCCGGCGGTGGAAGTACACTCACCCCACAGGGAAAGGAATGGCTGACAAAATATGAAACCTATCGGGACGCCTGCGTTCATGCCAACTGCAAGCTGTATTTGGAAATCTTTTCAGACAAGCGGTAAAAAACATCTGATCCTCACCGGAGACAGGGGAAGCGGCAAAACAACACTGCTTTCTGCGCTCTTTCCATGCCCTATGCCGGGGCTTACCTCCTGGGCGGTTCCAAAGCAGGGCGTCTACTTAAAGGACAATTTTTCTTCCAAGACCGTGCAAATCGGCAGATTTAACCCTGACAACACGGGTACCGAAAACCGGATGCTGCCTGTTTTAGACGCATTTTCCCAAACCGGTGTTTCTTTTCTTCACGCTTGTGCCAACGTTTCTTCTGACTGGATCACCATTGATGAAATCGGATATCTCGAAAGCACCTGTCCCGAATATCAAAACGCCCTCTCTGAGTTGATGGCGTGCAAGCATCTCCTGATGGTCGTCCGCAAGCAAAAGCTTCCTTTCCTGGACAGTCTGCTTGCACAACAGGATGTCTTCGTTCTCGATCTGGATCAGCCCTACGGAAACGCAGGCTGTATTCTCATGGCGTCCGGTCAGGGCAGACGCTTTGGGGAAAACAAGCTGCTGACAGATCTTGCAGGCAAGCCACTGATTCAATGGGCACTCGATGCTTCCGCCGGTCTGTTTGCACACCGCCTGGTTGTGACCGTGCACAAAGAAATCGAACAGCTCTGTCTCTCGCAGGATATCCCGGTTCTTCTGCATCCTTTTCCCGACCGAAATGACATGATCCGCCTTGGAATGGGTGAAATCAGCTCTTTTATCGATCGCTGCGCCTTCCTGCCGTCCGACCAGCCTATGATCCTGCCGGAAACCATCGCTTCCCTGCTGCTTTGCGCAAAAAATCTGCCTGACTTTATCTGGCGCCCCTGCTCTAGCGACACAGTCGGTTCTCCGGTGATCTTTCCGTCCTGCTTTTTTGAGGAATTAAAAAATCTCCCTCCCAAAAAGGGAGGGAACGTGATCGTTTCCAGGTATCCAAATCTCGTCCGGACACTTCCGGTTTCTTGTTCGGAAGAATTAAAGGACATCGATACAAAAGAGGAGCTGCTTACTGTTTCACAGTATTTGGAGCAGCAGTCATCAAACCGCCGTTGGCGCTTTGATGACTGTGGGGCTTTCGCCCCTTAAAATACTGTCCAGACTGCTCCGCTTGCAAGTAAACTTGCAGCGGTGCATCTGGACAGACTTTTGCTTCCTCCTCTCCGCCGGGCAGCAGTCATCAAACCGCCGTTGGCGCTTTGATGACTGTGGGGCTTTCGCCCCT
>OHXK01000980.1_pt1 | contig 11621 bp, 6 predicted proteins | sample 1579921 | NCBI WGS metagenome assembly OHXK01 (sample SAMEA3882551, study PRJEB24775) | human gut metagenome | biome: human-associated habitat; feature: intestine environment; material: feces | place: Netherlands | collected 2009/2010 | reverse complement strand
TTTTTCGCAAGTCTAAGGGCAAATTCCACATTCTCATATGCCGTCATCGTGGGAATTAGTGCTATAGACTGGAATACAAATCCCATCTCATACCGCCTTAGTATTTCCCGGTCTTTCTCGGTCATCTGCTCGAGGTTTTTATCCAGAAACTGCACACTTCCCTCTGTCGACATATCAAGCGCACTAAGGATATTAAGAAGTGTGGTCTTTCCAGAGCCGGAACGCCCTTTTAAGATGGCAAGTGTTCCTTTTTTTATCTCCATGGATACTCCGTCAAGTGCGTGGACTGTTGTACCATCTCCCGCCTTGAAATATCTTTTTATATTTTGAGCAATTATCGCATTTTCCATATGTCACGACCTCTTTTTTTACATGCTAACTATCTTCTCCAAGCCTTAGTGCCTGTGCTATCTTCATACTCTTAAGCAGTCTGCTGATAACCACATAGCATACGGCTACAGCCACGAAAAGTACTCCTGCAAGCTCCAGCATATCAGATTGATAAATATATACATTTACTCCGATATTGTGTTTCTGCGGCAGATATATGATCGATATGAGCCTTACAAACATCGCTGTTGCAGTTATACCTATGCCTGCTCCCGCAAGAAGCGGCAGAAATGATAAAAATATCTGCTCGTTTAAAAGCATTGCTTTTACCTCTCTCATTCTCATTCCCATTGCGCGGTATATACCAAACTGCAGCTCCCTCTGTTTTAGTGTCATAACCCAATACAGCAAAAATCCTACTGAGCACACTATCAGTGAAAGTATAAAACTTAATGTAAACATACCGTTTGTGATCTGCACTGTGGCTGAGTTTTTATTCTCGTCTATAAGCTGCTGCGCGGATGTTAAATTTTTGTATATATCATCCACCGTTTTTCCTTTTGACAGGTTCATCCACACACTGTACGGTGTCATGCCGAACTTTTCCACAACCGTAGCATAATTTGCAACGATCAGGTATTTCTCCTGCTCGGTCACATTTCCTTCTGCATCTGTCTCATAGGTGTAACGCTCGTAGCCCGGAAAACCTTTTACTATGGCACATACCTTTGCATTCTCGGATGCGTAGATCTGATCATCATCGACAGCCTCCGGTACATACCTTGAGTAATTTAAGCTGTCACCAACTTTAAGTCCCATATCTTTTGCCAGATTTGAGGAAATGATGACTCCGTCCGGCTCTTTTGCCAGCTCATTCAGGTAATTGAACCAGTGCGCGTCATTAATATCATCATTTTGGTCACTCTGCAATTTCGCAGTCTCACCGAATTCTTTTGTGTTTATCGCCATAAGATATGCATCCGAAATCGAACCACTGCCTGCGGAAATGTCTACCCGCTCGTCCTCAAGCACACGCGTGACCCCGTCACAGATGCCCTCATTTTTGAGCGACTCGTATTTACCGAAATCAGGCTCGTCATACATCCAGCTTACAGAGCCATCTTTATTCTTCTGTATCCTGAGTCTGAAATCTTCGTTGTATATCGCATCACAACCCACATTGTAGACGATCCGTTTTTCCATATTGCTGTTCATGGTGCGCGCCATATTCGCGTCAAAAATACCGCCAGCCACTGTCATGATAAGAAATACTGCCAGAAATCCCTGATTGTATCTGGTTCGTTTCAGCTGTAAAAATGATGCATACATTGCCGGAGAAAAACGCTTTTTAAAGAGCCTGTCCACAAGCAGAATAATAAGTCCGGTAAGTCTTACGCACAAAAGTGCCGCTGCAAATATAAAAAGCGAATTGTCCAGTATCATGACAGGATCTATGCTCCTGTTCTCAAGAACAGATATCGCAAGCGTACTCTTCTGCTTGTTGTAATTGTAAAGCAGATATGCTGACAGAGCCAAAAGTATAACGTCTATAAAGCATTTCTCCCAAAGAGGCTTTTTCTTTGATATTCGTTCCCTGCTGCGCTCTGATATGGCATCCTTTGATTTTTTCCACACCGGAACTGTGATAAACAGCACCATGATAACTGCCGCTGCCACCGCATAGACAAGCATCTGCCATACAAATCTGTAAGTGCCTATATCCTTTGCCGTAAATCTTAAAAATCCGTCTGTAGATGCGGCAGCCCGGCACATTATATATCCGAGTACTATTCCAAGTACACAGCCCGCAAACGCTATTATTCCTGACTGCTGCAGGTACAAAATAAATACCTGTAATTTTGTCGCACCGCGGCTTCTTAAAACAAGTATGTCATTTTCCTCGAGCGAAAGTATCTGTGCAGATATCATTCTTATAAATAAAATCAAAAGCACAAGACACGGCAGCTCCAACGCCCAAAGCATCAGCTTTATCGTCTTCTGCTGTGTAAAAAAGCGCTCCAGCGTATCACGGATGTTGTCATTGTAGAGCTTGTCAGCATCCTTAAACTGCTCCATATAACCGTCATAAAGTGAGGCATTTTCCGTGTTGATCTGCCTGTAATCCAGCATGAGAAAATCACTGTAGCTGATATTGTCCTCGCTGTAATACTGCATCATTTCGTCAAAAACATCCTGCGAAACAAATATCACATCGCCCATATCCGAAAGCGTCTTGGCCCAATATGGATCGTTTATATCTTTTTCACGGCAGATCTGTGATATGACGAAAGAAATTTCCTTTTTCCCACTGCCATCAGGTACATGTAAATAGATTTTTTCACCTGCTACAAGTCCGTAGTGATCCATTGTCTTTTCGCTTATACTGCATTCGAATGTGGCTGTGTCAGTCTGAGATTTTACAACATCCGCGTACTCCGAAAGTCCCGGCAGATATCCTATTGTAAAATAATTGTTAGGTCCTCCAAACTCTGTATCTGCGCGTCCTCCTGAGAGTGTGATAAGCTGCTGTGAGGAAACCTTGTTTATATCCACATATTCAGTCCACTTCTTTTCGTATCCTGACAGCTTATCAAGCACTGACTGCGAATCAGGATAATCTGCCACCGCATATGTTCCCTCGCGGCTCATCTGTGCAGGAAACTCATTCTGCTGTGTGGCATGATCCGTAAAAAGTCTGTCGAGTATCTGATTTCCCGCACCCTTTTCAAACATAGGGTGGCACACAAAAAGTGCTATAAACAAAGCCACTCCCATAAGCAGACACAGATTTAACCATTTTCTGTTTTTTAATTTATTAATTACGAAGCCAAACATATTTCATCGCCCTCATCAATACCGTAAAGCACAAGTGTATTGCTGCCTGATGTATAATCGCTCAATATTACCGGCTGCTTTACCACGCTGTCCCCATCAATTTTCCACACATAGTATGATATATCATCTTTGTCCATAGGATTGACCTGCTTGTGTATGATCGAAGTCGGCACCACTACCACCTTTTTAAAAGAAACATAAGAAAACTTTACAGCAGATGCCCTGGTCAGATCATCCGGTATTCCATTGTCAAGTTTTATATAAAATGCTGCATTTCCATATCCCGAATCTGTGTTTCCGGTAATATGCACACCTTTATCATCCTGATTTATATATCCCTTTTGAGCAACACTACCGTAACCGGCAAAACCGATACAGCTTCCGTAGATCGTTGTACCGTCCAGCTCAAGTGATACGCGCTCTCCCACATCTGCTATATTGTCCTTATATACTTTATAGCTATTGCTATCCTTTACCTGAACCAACAGTACGTCCGTGGAATTTCCGGTTATCTGCAGGATATCTGAGCCTTTCTCCACATTATCTCCTGCCTTGACACTCACCTTTGAAACTTTTCCGTCATTTTTGGCATATACTGAAATATTTCCTTTGCCGTCATTTCCTGCGCTTATGCTGTCATATGCTGACTGTAGCCGGGAAAGTTGATAGGTGTGGTCTGCACCGGCAAGTTTTTTCTGCAGATTCAATAATTGTAAATTCAGTTTCAACTGCTGCTCATCATATGCTGTATCCGGCTTTTCATCCTGCCGGTTATTTTCTTCTGCGCTGCTACCACCTTCAGATAAATCTTTTATCTGTTTATCGTAATCAGCAATCTTCTGCGCATAGGATTCATTCTCCGAGTCGATCGCATTTTTCGCCTCTGTTATAGCAGCTTTGCCCTCTCCGGTATCCACCACGTAAAGCAGCATGCCCTTTTCTACCGTATCGTCCTGCTTCACATTGACCGATACGATCTGCCCTTCATAATCACAGGTTTCGGTTATCGTCCCTGCGTCAGATCTGCTGTAGCGCACACCGTAGTTTGCTATATCAAAGTCAGACCTTGTTACCGTATATTTGCTGTACTTTGTCGGAACCTGATCTGTAGAATTATAGTAAACCAGCTCCCCCTCTTTTAAGCCCTCTGTGACCTGTGTATAGTTTTCATCAGACTCACCTGTTGTTATGATGCGTTTCTCGCGGCCGCCCTCATCATTTTTCACATAGACATATCTGATATCGCCATCCTTATAGATGGAATCTTTTCCCACGACAAGTGCCTGATTTGCTTTTGTCTTTTCAAAATATACCGGATACATCTGTCCTGCCGTAAGAAACGGCTTTTCCCTGCTTTCCACGCACACATCCGGATATCGGTTGTTTATCTTTGAAAGTACCAAAACCTCTGATGTATATTGAGACTCGGTGACATCATATTTTTCGCCATCGACTATCACATATTTCTTGTCATAATCGCTGTATTTGTACTCATTTATGGCTGTGCCCTTTATATCCAGCACAAGGTCATCCGTATCTGAGACAATGACTATATTCTCGTATGCCGCAGCAGACCTTCCATCTGTCAGCTTCTTAGTGTAAGTGACAAGACCGCTGTGGGCTGCCTTAAGCGTTCCATCATCAACAATCTGCTGATATAAAGCCATCTGCTCATTGATCTTTTGCACGCGGTATTCGTGAAGCTGCTTATCGTACCGTTCATTTTCCTGTTCTGTGGCAATCTGCGTATTGTAATCATCTTCTGTGCTCTCTTTTTTCTCAATCTGTTCTGTTGAAAATTCGTCCGTATCCGCAGCCTGACTCTCCCATAATTTGATCTGCGTATCCGAGATCTGAGCGGATATCTCATATGTCTCATTCTCATGCGCCAGCGCATCATTACATTGCTGCAACTGTTTTTTTGCCTCATCCACATCACAGACAGCAAGCACATCCCCTACATTTACTGTATCTCCCGGCTCCACATATATCTGTGAAATGTTTACGTTGGCACTGTAGTAATTGCAGTAATCCCTAGGAACTGCGGTAGCCATCAGCACCTGTATGGAGCCAATCGTACCGTATTCCACAGGTCTGTAGGCTTCATTTAACGCTACAGGTTCTTCAAGCTCTGGTATACTGCTTTCTGTCATTTTTCCACAGCCGCCTGCCACAAACGATACACATATTCCCAGTACTGCCAGTTTTTTTATTGATAAAAGGTTTCTGATCTTCACTGCAAAACCACCTCATCCCCGCTTTTAAGTCCTTCTGTGATGATCCGGTAGTCTCCCACCTGATCTCCGGCACTTATCCATACCGCCTGTCTGTATCCATTCTCATCCAGTGTGTATACAAAATACCTGCCATCCTTCTCATGTACTGCGTCCTTTTGCACATACACAGCATTTTCTATAGCAGGGCGCGTCACTTCCATGGAAAATATCTGTGCATCCGATACTGCCGACATGTCCGATACCGGTTCAAAAACAACCTTTTTATCGTCCACCTCTTTTACCTTAAGTTCAAACTCTATATCAGATGCTGTTGCCGTGTATATATCACCTACATTGAAGTCATAACCTTCCGGTCTGTCAGCCTCGTAATTGCCGTTTCCGCTGATTTCTGTTATAAGATTGCTGCCCGGTTCAAAAACTCCCGCCAAAAGCGAATTGTTCATTGCTGTGATCGTGCCATCCTCGGATGCCGTGATCTGATATCTCGACAGTTTTTCCTTAGCCTCATCAAGATAAAGCTGCGCAACCTCTGTATCCTTATCAAGCTGGGCTATATCGCTTGAATAATCCTGAGTATCATCGATTTTCATAATAGCCCTGTAGTGCTCTGCCAGAAGCTTATTCTGACTGATCTGCCCACTGTAGTCCTCAATCTTTTTCTGTATCTCCCCGGATTTAAAAGCCACCAGTATATCGCCCTTTTTCACATGATCACCCACTGCCACATTTACCTTTTCAAGCGTAAGCTCCGTGTTTGTCTCACCATAGGAAAACCTGGTATAGCCCTGCGCGCTCAGACTGATGGTAGTCTGCGGTGTGAGTGAACCGCTCTGTACCGTAACTGTCTGGTATGATATTTTCTCGTAGGAAGCTCTGTCCGTCTGTGCAAGCTCCTTTTGTGCCGCCCCACATCCTGAAAATAAAATAGAGGTAATTGCAGCGGCAAGTGTCAAACGCCCTACATATTTTTTCTTTTTATTAATCATATATTTTCCACATCTTTTCCAAATAAATATGAACCTGATCTATTATCTAAAAATGTAACTCCATGTATAAACTTTATTGCAGCCAATAACAGTATCTTATATTAGATCATCACTCCTTATGATCGTGCCGTCTATCGCATTCACATACACCGGATATCTGTCGTAGCCCTTGTCCTGTTTTGACAGACACCATGCCGGAACATAAGTACATTTATCCTTGTCAGATGCATCCTTCAAACGGATATATCCGAGCTTTAGATTGTTGTAAGTGTGATTTTGTGTAAAATCATACTGCTCTGAATTCTTTGTCATGTCATCCTTGATGATCTCTTTTATAGTGTCCATTGACAAGAGTTCTACGTTTTTTGACTCATTTACAATATCAACCGGGTAAGAAACAGAAAATTCCGTCACTCCCTGATCCGTCACAATAAAGGAACTGCTGCCATATGGCATAAAATCATCATAGTTATCGAGTGTCTCCCATATATCCATATTCCGGGTGAAATCGAGTGACTTGCAAAACGCTATGCCATCCACACCCTCGCCATAATCTATTATATATCCCCAGGCTGTATCCTTTATGACGCTCTCTTTATCACCAGTTTTTACAGTATCATCACCATCCTCTATCACTCCTGCGCTCCACTCGTAGTCTGATGTTCCTATATATACCTGTGAAGCCCTGCCTAATTTATTTTGAAATTCTTCTGCCTTTTTTATAGCTTCGTCTTTTGATAATGCACACTCATTATCATATGAAGATGTAGTATCTCCACCTGTAGCGCCTCCGTTAAATCCCTCTACACCTTTCTCCTCTGCAAAGGATGGTGGTCCGTAATAGCCATACTCACTATCATCGTATAATGTCCCCTCACTTCCTGCCTTAAGAGGCTGTGCTGAAATATATTCAAGAGAGCCGTCCTCAGCAATTCCAAATCTAAGCTCACAGAAAACATTACCAATATATCCCAGATACTCATTACAATCCGTATAATCTGTAGCTTTTTCACGCGTATCCAGTGCAGACGGTTCTGCCTTTTCATACTGTTCCAGCAGATCATTTTCACTTTTCATCACCCTGCTGACGCCCTCTTCTGTGATAAGTCCCGCATCAATTTCCTGCTGATACCCGGCAATCTCATTTTTTACAACCTCCATGCTGTGATATATCTCTTCTTTCGTATAATGAGGTATGTCGTGATAATATACGGTACTATCGCCAAAATAAGCCTCTATCACACTCTTTTTGAAATCGGCACCCACCTTTATATTCTTCACCTCAACAACCGACATGCTTTTGCAGTCCGGCAGGGTAATGTCTGCTGAAATATCCACATCCACACTTTTGTCAGATGTCTCAACAGCAAAGCTGTCATTCCATTTCGTACTGTCGTCAAACGCACTTATATCGCTTCCTGCTTTTGTGTTTATATCTTCAGTTTCCATATTATAATCTACTTTTTTTCCTGAACAGCCGGTTAATGCTATTGCAAGAACCAACGCCGATATAATAACGTTTTTCCTCTTCATAGCCTCTCCTTTACAGTGAATTTTCCAAATTTATGATCGTTCCATCTATAGCGTTTACAAAGATAGCATTTTGCTCATTGGAGTCTACCATACGTGACAGTACCCACGCCGGAACATAGCTGTATTTTCCCTGTTCACTGTCACTTCTTATCTTCAAATAACTAAGCTGCAGCTTATTGAATGTCGCCGCGGTATCATATTTATCAGGATTTTCCGTAATCTCCGCCTTGATGATCTGCTCTATATTTTTCAGAGAAATAAGCTCCACATCCTTATAGATCTGTGTTACATTTACCGGATATTCCATCTGCACATCAATTATTCCATCATCAGTGACTGTAAGAAGTGTACTGTCAGGCAGTGTAACATCATCTATATCACTATCAATTGCTTCATACCCCGACAAATAGGTATCCATATCAAATCCATCCTTAAATGTGATGCCGTCTATGCCGGTCGCGTATGAATAAATATATCCCCACGCTGCTGTCTGATAGTCATTTTCCTTTTCGCTGTCAATATTAAAACCTATCCAGCTGCACTCACATTCACCTCGTTCCACCAGATCCTGCATTCCCAATTTACTAAGGAAATTCCCGGCTTCTTTTTTGGCTGATGCGGCAGATTTACTGCCCTCATTTGAGGTCTCGTCTGCCTTATCCTTTAGATCATCATCCTGAAAAGTCTGCGTTATGGTATCATAGTCCTCATTCCTTAAAGATGGTGGACCGTAATCTGTCCCAGACTGATGCAAGGCGTAAGCATGTACCTTGTGAGCCTCAAACTCCACCTCACAGAACACATCACCCTTGTAGCCTGCAAATACTTCACAGTTTTCGAGATCCTTTGCCACGGTATAAGTAGTCTTTGCCGTTTCAAGCTTATCCCTGTATTCAGCCAGCCGCTGTTCCAACCACTCCCTGTAAGTATCATCCTGTTCTTTCTGCCAGTACTCTATGACCTCATTCAATTCGTCAACAGTATAATGATCCGGATCGTGATAATAGTACTCGTTCCCACCAAAATATAAATCCAGAAAACGCTTTTTGTAATCAGCATCTATCTTTACATTTTCCACCTCAACAACCGACATGTTATCGAAGTCCGGAACTACAATATTTGCATATACATATACTGTTTTCTCGCCATTACCGGTCTGTATGGTAAAGTTTTCATTCCAGCCGGAGTCTGCCCTGATATCAGCTAAGGCAGACATATTTTTTGTCTCTTTACTTTCGCTCTCATTCCCATAATCTACTTTTTTGCCGGCACAGCCTGTGAATGATGTGAGGACAAGTGCCTCGATGAGTGTCATAATTGCTGCAAATATTCTTGTATGTTTTCTCATATGCCAATCCTCCCTGATATGTCACATTTTTTCTACAACATAATTATTCCTGTGAAAGTACGGTCCGATGTAAACATTCTGTATCTTAACTCAGATCGTCCGGATGTATCACACTTCCGTCAATCGCGTTGATAAATACAGGGCATGCATTTGTAGTGTCTTTCTGCAGCAATTCCAGACTCCATGCCGGAATATAACTGTATTTTTGCATATCAGTCCGGTTGTTTACCCTTATGTATGCAAGTTTTAGAGTGTAATATTTTACATTTGTATCCAGTACATATTCATCAGCATTGTTTTTAAGCTCATCCCGGGCAATATCAAATATATTTTCTAAAGGAAGCATTTCTACATTTTCCTGTTTTCTTACTATACTTACCGGGCAGTCTATAAAGAAAGTACCTATACCATATTTATCAATATAAAAATTGTAGAATTCATTATCAAAAGTATCCTCTATACTATCACCATATTTCATATTGTATCCGCTGTAATCCATCGGGTTTAAAGCATCATCAAATAATATTTTGCCAACTCCGATATTGTAGTAAAATCTATAACCACTTACACACTCATGTATATCATCTTCCTGATACACATGATCGGCTCTTTCGTTATATCCACTCCATTTCAGCTGCGAGCTCTCAGTCTGCGGGATGGATGAAAAACCTGTCTCTTTCAAAAAACTGTCTATCATATTCCCCGCTTCTTCTATTGTGATACCCGATTCATTTTCCTCCTGCGCGATTTCCTCTCCCGATGTATCCTGTGAATCCGTGATATCATTTACCGTATCATATTCCATGAGTGAATCCGGTCCAAAGTATTGCTGCACATATCCATCGTTAAATATATTGCTCCACTCGTATTCATTACTTCCTGTCTTTTTGGTATATCCCTCAATCGGACCTGCGCCAATTCCCGACAGCCATTTATTTTCATCACCATCTGCAACAAAATTCACGTTATACCAGGTGTTTCCTTTTTTCCCTACAAACTCATCACATGAATCATACTCTGTAGCTATAGTCCATTCATCCCCGGCATTTTCCAGATAATGCGTATATTCCTTCAAAAACTCAGCTCTGTTTCCTGTGCCAGATGTATCAGTTGGTGTTGTTGAGGAATTTATGGAATCAATAAGATTTTGAAGCTGTGTTTTTGTCCAATGTTCTTTATCATAGTAATAAATCTGCGACTCTCCAAAGTATGCCTTCAATACCTTTTCCTTGAGCTTTGCAGTATAAGGTATCTTTTCCACTTCAACTACTGACATTGTCTTACAATCAGGCAGTTCCACTTTTGCACTTATATCTATATTTACATTTCCAATTTCTGTCTGCACGGAAAACTCATCGCTGTAGGTCTCATCTGTACTAAAATCCTTTACATTGCATACAGCACTTTTTGTCAGTTTTTCTGTATCAGTGCCATAATCTACCTTTTTGCCGGCACAGCCTGCGAGTGATATGAGGACAAGTGCCTCGATGAGTGTCATAATTGCTGCAAATAATCTCATATTTCGTGAAGATATGTTACCCCTTTTATCCATATGCGGCTCTCCTCCCTTTTTGTTCTTTCCCGGTGACTATTCAGAATAGTTATCTTCCATGTTGTTATAATGAGTATATATGTCAGTTGTAAACTTTTTGTATCATACATTGCTTTTTTTAATAAAAAGTTTTTGTCTGCTCCATAAAAATTCCACCGCCTTCTTGACGTGCAAACATACGTTTGCTACAATGTAAATATTCTTGACTCTTAAGAAAGAAGGCTGATTATGAATACAGATATTACAAAACAACTGGAAATGGTGCTGTACAGAACCGAAGATGATAACGTAACAGTCAGTGCCTTGATAAAAGATGAAACGATATGGCTGACACAAAAAGCCATGGCTGAATTGTTTGGTATTGACAAGTCGGGCATCAGCCGCCATTTAGCAAAGATTTTTGAAACCGGTGAGCTTGATGAGGAAGTGGTTGTTGCAAAAATTGCAACAACCACTCAGCACGGAGCAATGCAGGATAAAACGCAGACTATTCCTACCAATTATTATAATTTGGATGCCATTATTTCTGTAGGTTACAGAGTAAACTCTATTCAGGCAACCAGGTTCCGTATATGGGCAACCGGTATTTTGAAGGAATATATGATAAAGGGCTTTGCTATGGATGATGAACGCCTGAAACAGGGTAAAACAGCATTTGGAAAAGACTATTTCCGTGAATTGCTGGAAAGAGTACGCTCCATCCGTGCCAGCGAACGTAGAATATGGCAACAGATAACCGATATCTTTGCAGAGTGCAGCATTGATTACAATAGAGATTCTGATACTGCATATCATTTTTA
>OHXK01000966.1_pt1 | contig 11766 bp, 10 predicted proteins | sample 1579921 | NCBI WGS metagenome assembly OHXK01 (sample SAMEA3882551, study PRJEB24775) | human gut metagenome | biome: human-associated habitat; feature: intestine environment; material: feces | place: Netherlands | collected 2009/2010 | reverse complement strand
CGATGGCCACGCGCTGCTGCTGGCCGCCGGACATCTGGCCGATGCTGCGGCGCTCGAAGCCTTTCAGGCCCACGACCTCCAGCATATCCCGCACCTTGCGGCGGATGGTCTCTTCGTCCATCTTCTTGAGGCGGAGGCCGAAGGCTACATTCTCGAAGACGTTCAGATGGGGGAACAGCGCGTACTTCTGAAACACGGTGTTCACCGGACGCTTGTAGGGCGGCACGCCCGTGATGTCCTCGCCCTTCAGAAGCACCTTGCCGGAGGTCGGCTCCAGAAAGCCTGCGATGAGGCGGAGGGTGGTGGTTTTGCCGCAGCCGGAGGGTCCCAGCAGCGTCACAAACTCTTTGTCATGGATGTCGAGGTTCAGCCCATCCAGAATGCGCTGACCATCAAAGTCCACTACGATGTCTCGCAGTGAAACGATCACCGAGTTGTTCATTTTTTTCCTATATCCTCCTTGTAACTCAGATACGAAAAAAGAAGGGGTCTTTCGCCCCATCCCTCTTTCGCACTAGGGTGACTTTTCCCCGCACAACATCCATGACGACCGTAACATTGCGCAGTTATTCTGCCCTTTCTTGTCTATCTTAAACAATCTTTGTCAAAATGTCAATCGCTCTGCTGATGTTTGCCGAAACTTTGACCTGCATCCATCCATCTCTCGCTGCAACAAAAAAAGCTCTCCCAAAAGGAGAGCCGGCGCGCGGGCGCCTGAGCGGGCAGGGATGCTGCCCGGGAAAAGCTTATTTCAACTGCTCTGCGGTCTGACAGAGCGCCGCCACGGTCTGGCCGTCCACGGTGTAGACCGAGTCGTCCCCCGACACCCTCATGTAATAGCCGTCGGTGCCGATGGCGTAGGTCAGGACGGCCGTGCCGTCTGCTGTCGTCACCTCCGCCGTCACCAGCGGGTCATCGAAGCCGCAGGCGGAGGAGTCTGCGGCGGTGTCCTGCCCGGTGACATAGCTGGCCAGCGCGGCCAGCAGGGCGTCCGTCTTGTCGGTGTCCAGCGCCGCGTCCGGCGCATCTGCGAGCCGCCAGACGGTCTGATAGGCTGTGCTGTCGGCCCCGGTGGGCTGAGAGACCGCCTGCAGGCGGACCACCTCGCCGCTCTGGAGGGTATAGCGCAGGGCCTCGATGTCCGAGACGGTGATGCCCGCCGGGCTGAACGCCCCGAACAGCCCGGCTTTGGTCTGTTCCATGCAGCGGAACTTGGCCGCATCCACGGCGTAGACCGTGTCCTCCCCGTTCCGGCGGACGTAGACGTCGCCGGTGACAGGGTTCTCAGCCCCTACCGTGAGGGTGGTGCGCTCCCCCGCCGCCGTCACATTCACGACAAGCCGGGGCGCATCGAAGCCGTAGTCCTCACCGGGCTGTGCCTCGAGCTGGCGCTTTGCCCTCATGTCTGCCAGCGCGGTGCGGATGGTGTCGCAGGCAGAGTCGTCCAGATGGTAGTCCGGGTCCTCGGCCAGCGTCCACCCATCGCCGGGCAGAAGGGTCAGGGTCTCTCCTTCATACTGGACTGCCACCTGTTCCAGCGTGTCTCCGGTCACGTCCAGCAGGGGGATGCTCCCGTCCTTAGCCTCGCTGGCGGCCTGTTCGGCTTTCCGGTTCGCGTGGGTCAGCAGGGCCAGCGCCGCCCCGGCGGCGAGGACGAGCGCCAGCAGGAACGCAAGGGTTCGCTGTTTTGCTTTCATCGCCCTGCCCCCTTTATCTGCGGCGGCGCAGCAGTACGACCACTGCACCCACGGCCAGCATAGCCGCCGGAAGGATGAGGACGAACACCAGCCCCAGCGCGGCGGCGGTGTGGTTCGGGATGGTGATGGGCGCGGCCTCCAGCGCCTTGGACTCCACGAGGGTCGTCCCCTCCTGCCCGGCCAGAGCGGCCGCACAGCCCTGTAAGAAGGTCACGTTGCCGGGGACGGTCTGGTAGACGGCCTCGTTGTCCATATTGCCGCAGTTGACCCAGATGACCTCAGCGCCGGTGGCGTTGTTGGAGGCGTAAGCCGCCAGCGTGAAGGGGCCGTCGGGGTCGCCCTCCTCCTGCCCGGCGGTGGTCATCTCGTAGCCTGCCGTCTTGCTGTAGGAGCTTTCCGAGCTGACCAGCAGAGGCTCGGAGGTGACGCCCTCCGTCTCGGTGAGGGTGATGCCCTGCGCCATCTGAAGCAGTACCCGGCGGCTGGTGTCGATGCCGTCCAGTGTGCCGCTCCCGGTGTCTTCGGCGTAGTCGGGCAGCAGATAGTAGGGGTAGCCGCTCAGGGAGTGGCCGCTGTCCCCCTCCACCACAAGGCCCGGCGTCCGGCTCAGGCCGAACTCGGCCATCAGGGCGTCGAGGTTTGGGGTGGAGTAGTAGCTGTCGGTGGTGAGCATCAGGCGTCCGCCGCTTTTCAGATAGGCGCGGAGGGCCGACATCTCATCCACGAGACTGCCCGCCGCTGCAAAGTCCTGCTGCGGGGTGTTGACGATGAGCAGGTCGCAGTCGTCAGGGATGGCATCCGTCAGCAGGTCGAGGGGGCTGACCGCGAGGTTCTGGCCCTCCAAGGCGTCGATGAGGGTGTCCGTCAGGGCCTGCTCGCCGTGGTTGGTGGTGTAGTAGGTATGGAGCGTCTCGCCGCTGGTGACGCGGTAGATGGCAGCGGTGAGCTTGTTTTCGCCTCCGAAGGTCACGCTGTAGCTGCCGGTGGCGTAGTAGTCGGAGTAGTCGTAATCGTAGAGGTCCGATGCTTCCAGCACGACGCTCTTCTCCCCCGAGACGAGGATGAGGCTGCCGTTCTCCGCCGACTGAACGCCATACTGGGCTGCAAAGGTCGGGTAAACAGCAGGGTCTTTCCGCTCCCACCGGATGTGGCTGCTCTCGGAGGCGTAACGGTCCAGCAGCTTTGTGAGGATGGCGTCCTCGCTGCCCGTCTCGGCCAGATAATAGATGTTCACATCCTGCGTAAGGCCCCGGGCGATCTCCTTGGAGCTGTCGCTGAGGGAGTAAAGCCCCGCCTCCGAAAGGTCAAACTCGGTGTACTTCGCCGGGACAGCCCGGACGATGAGGTTGAGCAGGACAGCCAGCAGGATGGCCAGCACGGTGAAAGAGGCGGCGTATATGCCGCTTTTCAGGCGGAGGCGCTCCAGCGGGCCTGCGCTCTTTTTCTCGAATTTCTTCATGGTCAGTCCCCCTTTCAGTTCCAGCGGCGCTTCTCGATGCCCTGCGCCGTAAAGAAGAGGAAGAGCACCGCCGTCGTCAGATAATAGACCAGCGTGGGGATGGAGAAGCTGTTGTTGACGAACTCTTCAAAGGGCGCAAAGAGGCAGAGGGCGCTCAGCACGGCGCTGAAGGCCTCGGTGAGCCATGTGCTGCGCAGGAGGAACAGCGCGCTCAGACCGGCACAGAGGGCCGCGAACACAAAGCAGCCCAGCGTAAAGCTCCGGGTGCGCAGACCCAGTGCAAGGGATGCCCCCGCCGACAGGGCCGTAAAGACCACCAGTGCCACCGCGCTGCCCGCGTTGAACATACTGCGGAGGCTGGGCATCATATAGGCCAGCAGCAGGACCGAAAAGCCCATGACCGCCGCGATGATCTGGTTCTCTGTGAGGCCGGAGCAGAACTCACAGACCGCGATGGCCGCACAGCCCAGCAGAAAATAGCACAGCAGCGCAGCAAAATTTGCACCGCAGGCCGAGGCCGTGCCGCCCAGCAGCCAGAGCACCACGATCATGACGCCGTCGGCCAGACAGGGCAGCGCGAATACGGTGCAGAGAGCCAGATACTTGCCCGCCACGATGCTCCACACCGATACCGGGCTGGTGAGGAGCAGCTGGTCGGTGCGGGCGCGGCGCTCCTCGGCCAGCGAGCGCATGGCCAGCACCGGGAAATAGAGCAGAAGCATAAAAATGGTGCGGTAAAGCGTATAATAGCCGAAATCCGTCAGACCGTAGCCGAGGTTCAGCGCCAGAAAATAGATGCCGGAGGCCGCCAGCAGAAAGGCTGTGAGCACATAGCCCATCATGCCGTGGAAAAAGCTGCGCAGCTCCCGCTTGTAGATGGCAAACATCGTCAGTCCTCCTTTTTGTCCGAAGCCGCTTCCGGAGCCGTCAGCGCAAGGAAAAGCTCTTCCAGATCCCGCTGCTCTTCCGTAAGGTCCACCACAGCGGCCAGATGCCCCTGCGACAGGATGAGCGCCTTGTCGCAGACGGCCTTTACTTCGCTGAGGATGTGGCTGGACAGGATGACCGTGTGGGTGCGGCCCAGCTCCCGGATGAGGCGGCGCAGCTCGATGACCTGCGCCGGGTCGAGGCCCACCGTCGGCTCGTCCAGAATGATGAGCTTCGGGCTGCCCAGCAGCGCCTGTGCCACGCCCACCCGCTGGCGGTAGCCCTTCGACAGGCTGCGGATGAGCCGGGGCAGAACGTCTTCCAGCCCGGTGCGGCGGGCGGCAGACTGCACCTGTGCGGGGCGGTCAGCTTTCTTCACGCCCTTCAGCTCCGCGGCAAAGTCGAGATACTCGGCCACCGTCATCTCCGGGTAGAGGGGCGGCTGTTCCGGCAGGTAGCCCACGCAGGCCTTGGCGGCGTCGGCTTCCTCGGGCAGCGGGTGGCCCGCTACCGTCACCTGCCCTTCGGTGGCAGCGAGATACCCGGTGAGGATGTTCATGATGGTAGATTTGCCTGCGCCGTTCGGGCCAAGCAGGCCGTAGATGACGCCATCCTCCACCGTGAAGGATACATCGTCCACGGCGAGGCGGCTGCCGTAGCGCTTCGTAAGGTGAGATACTTCTATCACAAAAAACGCTCCTTTTTTCAAGAAGTTATTGGGAATGTCTGCATCATTCTAGCCCGAAAATGTGTCAGAAATAAGATAAACCTGTGTGTGTTTCCAAATATTGCTTTTCTGGCGCTGTTTCGGCATTTTTTTGCGCCCGGACGCAAAAAAGAGCGCCGCTCCCCGCAAGGGGAACGACGCTCTTGGATGACCAGTAATCGATGCAATTACTTACGGCCGAAGCGCTTGTTGAAGCGCTCAACACGTCCGCCGCTGTCAACCAGCTTCTGCTTACCAGTGTAGAAAGGATGGCACTTGGAGCAAACTTCGACGTGGATCTCGGGCTTGGTGGAACGAGTCTTGATGACGTTGCCGCAAGCGCAGGTGATGGTGCAGTCAACGTAGTTCGGATGGATACCCTGTTTCATTCTTTTCACCTCATTTCTGGTTCTGACTTATTGGGGCCATATTTAATGTATGTGCCCATCACAACCTTCAATATCGGCTACCCCCTCGAGCGGCCTTGGAAACGATTGCTTTAATATTATAGCACTCTCCGAAAAAAATGCAAGAGGTGATTTGAGATTTTCTTCTCTTTTTTCAGAAAAGTCCTTCTCTCCCCAGCTTTTTCGATAAGAAAACAGACCCGGCAGCATTTGCCGGGCCTGTCTCTGATTCCTCCAGCCTTGTCCGGGGTGGGCATCCCGGCTCCCGCAGGGCAAGCTGCCTTTCCGCTGAAAGCAGCCAACGAAGCCGGAAACCCGGACAAGGCTTATCTACATCGCATCCGAAAGACACGATGAAACAAATTTACTGGACAAAGTAAATGCCGTCGGCACCCTCCTCATCCGAGATGGCGACCATGAGCAGCTCGTCCTCGTCCGTCCAGGTAAAGATGCAGGCGTAGCGCAGCTCCTCGCCGTTGTAGTCGAAGATGACGCCCACGCTGCCGTCGTCGAGATACTGGTAAGTGCCGTTCAGCGTGCCGCCGCCCTGGATCATCTTTGCGCCGCCTGCGGCATCAAAGGTGAACTGCAGCGTACCGCCGTATGCCGCCAGAGACTCGTCCATCTCGGCCTGAGTCATCTCGCCGCCGTCGATGTAGCCGCCGGCAAACGACCAGACCGTGTTGCTCATGTCCGGCGTGTCTGCCTGCGGAAGCTCCCACAAAGAGTTTTCCTCTTCCAGCACAGCTGCCGCAGGGGCCGCATCCACAGAGATGGCCGGCGCGGCCAGCACCGGTGTCGAAAGCGAGGCCAGAAGTGCCGCGCCGAGTGCAAGAGAAGTGATACGTTTCATAAAACTTTTCCTCCTTGTGCGATATTCGGAGAGCACATTTTGTCTGGTTCCAGTATACTCTTTTCTGCCCCTGCGGCGGGCAGTTTGACACGATTCGCCCCAAAACTGCTCTCAATCGACCCGGTTCACAGGGAAACGCGGAGAATGAAGCGCCCCTCCTGCACCGAAAAGTCCGAAAGCCCCTTGTACTTTTCTACGATGGCGCAGATGCTGCGCACACCGATGCCGTGTCCTTCGGCGTTGGTCACCGGCAGGCCGTTTTCAAACTGTATCCCCTCCGGACAGGGATTGACGAACTGCAAAAAGAGATGCCCGTTCTTTTCCCGGGCAGTAACTTCAATGTATGCAGGGCCATTCTCCGCTTTCATCCTGCGGCAGGCCCGGAGCGCATTTTCCAGCGCATTGGAGAGCAGCACGCAGAGATCTGTCTCAGCCACCGAGATAAGCTGCGGGATATGAGCCTGAATGTTGAGCGGCACACCGCAGCTCTCCGACCGGCCTGCAAAGGACGAGAAGATCAGGTTCGCAGCCTCGTTCTCGCAGTAGATCGTCACCTTGCTGGCCTCTATCTCGGAGCAGATGCTCTGGATGTACTCCTGCGCCTGCTCTCCCCTGCCGTTCTCGATGCAGGCGGAGATGTATTGCAGATGGTGGCGCAGGTCATGGCGGTAGGCACGGGTCTGCTGCTGCGAGGTGCGCAGCGCTTCGATCTCCCGCACCGCCTGACCGACCTGCAGCTTGAGGTTGTTCCGGGTCTGCTCGAGCTGGCCGCGGGCGCTCTCCTCCGCCGAGAACCGGAAGATGAAAACGATATACATCACGCTACTCACAAAGAACATGAACTCCACCGCTGCCTGATTGCCGTCGGCGAGGAGACTCGTATAGATACGGGTCACATAGTCAGAAAGGTAGCCTGCCAGCGGCACCACGCCGAACTGCAGCTGCATCGAGCGCGGATAATGGGCAAAGCTGCGGGCCGACGGCGCGACATAGCGCAGCAGGGCGGCCAGAAGCGGCAATGTGACCAGCATCTCAATGGCAGGCTGCAGCCAGTCGGCGGGGGTCGGCATCAGCGCGACCACCAGAAGCGCCGCCCAGCGCCGGAGCTGACAGCACAGGTATGCTGCAAAAACGGAGATGGTGGGCCAGAGCCAATCTCCGCTGAGGACGCCGAGGACGGCGGCAAGGGGCAGATGGGTCGTAAAAGGATACAGCTCCTGCATCGCATCCCAGCTCGCCCCGAAGGTGATGGCCCCCTGCAGCAGGAGGATGGCTGCTGTACCGACTGCCAGCACGATGCGGTTCCGTTTCGTCCAGCAGATGTCGCAGAAGGATGCCGAGAGCACGATGCCGAACAGGGCCACGACGATGCCGTTCGGCACGGTAAGCACATTCATTACAGGACCGCCTTCTTTCTGTCAAAAATATAGCTCAGGTAGCGGTTTTTCAGCTCCGAATATTTTCCGTGGGGCACCGGCACCTCGGCCCCGTCCTGCATCGTGATGGAGCGGGCTGCGATGTTGGCGATGTACTCCATATTGATGAGGAAGGAGCGGTGGGGGCGGAGGAAGTTCGGGTAGGGCATGAGCTGATCGCAGAGGTCGTCCAGCCGACCCATGCTCTCCAGCACGACCCCGCTGTTCAGGTGGAAGGTGAGCGTCCGGCCCATCACCTCGCAGTAGACCAGCTTTTCCAGCTCCACCCGGACGATGCCGCTCTTGCTGCGGAGGATGAGGCTGTGGGTCTGCTCTTTGCTGCAGGCGGCACAGGCTGAGTCCATCAGGCGGAAAAAGTCCTCCTGCCGGATGGGCTTGAGCTGGTAATACCACGCATCCACCGCATAGGACTCCACCGCAAACTCCGGGCTTGCGGTGAGGAAGATGATCTTTACGTTGGTGTCGTGCTCCCGAACCTCCCGAGCCGCCGTCATCCCGTTCTCGCCCGGCATCAGAACATCCAGCAGCATGATGTCGAAGCGTTCGCCCTTCTCGATGTCTGCCATCAGCTCCACCGAGCTTTGGTAGGATGTATGGACAAATTCCTGCCCTCGGGCAGCGGCATATTCTTTCAGCAGCTCTTCCAGCTGCGTTATCACTATGGTCTCGTCGTCACAGAATGCGATCTTCAACATACGGGGATTTACACAGTCCCTTCTCTTGTTTATTTCTTGCTTCTTCTACTCCTTATAGTATAGGGATTCTGTGGGTGTTCGTCAAGCCGCGCTGGCAGACTCTCTTCGAGATTGCCGGGCTGATCGCCTGCCGCCTGCGGGCGGCCGTGCTGTTCGGCCCCTCTTCTCCGCAAGATAAAAAATGACCCCAAGCATGGGCTTGGGGCCATTTTTTATGCGGGAGAAGGGGGTCGAACCCTCACTCCGTTGGAACTGGTGCCTAAAACCAGCGCGTCTGCCATTCCGCCACTCCCGCACGGAAACTTTATTTATAGTAACAAGATTCGCGGCAAAAGTCAACTGCCGGGTGATAATTCTCCCTTTCTTGGCGCATAATAACCCCAAAAACAGCAAGGGAGGCCCTCGGCGTGAAGAAAAAGCACCGGTCATGGCAGCAGCGGGCAGGGCTTGCGGCGGCGTATCTGCTGTTGGCCCTCGCTGCAGCTCTGGGCTGGCTGTACAGCAGCCTGCCGGACCGGGTCTATCTGGAACCGGGACAAGCCCTATCGCTCCCCCGCTTCCAGTGGGTCGAGCCGCAGAGCGGCCATGGGAGCCAGAACGTCGCCAGCACCCGGGCCGTGGGCAGCTACCAGACCACCCTGACGCTGGGCGGCTGGTTCCCCATCAAGACCATCCGAGCCGTGGTGGCAGAGCGGCCCAAGGTGACGGTCTGCGGCACCCCCTTCGGCGTCAAGATGTTCTCCGAAGGGGCACTCATCGTGGGGTTCTCCGGGATCGGGCAGGCCAGCGGCGGCACATCGAATCCTGCCAAGGCAGCGGGGCTGCGTCTCGGCGACCGGGTCATCTGCATCGGGCAGACCCGCACCGAGAGCAACGATGCCGTAAAGGAAGCGCTGGACGCTGCCGAGGGGCAGGCCGTGGAGGTCGTATATATCCGCAGCGGCGAGCAGAAGCTGACCACTCTGACCCCGGTGTGGGACAGTGCCTCCGGACAGTGGCGGGCCGGGATGTGGGTGCGGGACTCCTCTGCCGGGGTGGGCACCCTGACCTTCGCGGACGAAGAGCTTGGCGTTTTTGCGGGGCTGGGCCACCCCATCAGCGACAGCGACACCGGCGAAAGCGTCGCCCTGCGCAGCGGCGAGATCGTCCCCTGCGAGATCACCGGATGCAGCGTGGGCACTGCCGGAAGCCCCGGCGAGCTGAAGGGACATTTTCTGAGCGCCCACGCCATCGGCACCATCCGCATCAACGGTGAGAATGGCGTCTACGGCACCACCCGCACCCACTTTCCGGGCCAGCTGCGGGAGGTTGCCTTCGCGCAGGAGGTCGCCACCGGCCCTGCCGAGATATGGGCCACCACCGAGGGCGGCACGCCCCGCACCTATCGCATCCAGATCGAGCGGGTCAGTGATGCTGACCCCCGGCGGAATCTGGTCATCCGGGTGACAGACCCCACCCTTCTGTCCTCCACCGGCGGCATCGTACAGGGCATGAGCGGCAGCCCCATCCTCCAGAACGGACGTCTTGTGGGCGCTGTGACCCATGTTCTGGTCAACGACCCCACCCGGGGCTATGGCATTTTCGCCCAGACCATGCTGGAACAGGCAAAAAACGCCGCTGAAATGCAGAGAACGGAATGAGCCGGAAGATTTTTATGAAAATCCCAGAAATTGTAAAAATTTCCTGTTGCATTCCATGGTAAATTATGGTAAAATATAGAGCGTAAAGGGAACTGCACACATTGGAGGAAAGTACGATGGATAAAGTAAGATTTTTGATGTCGGATACCAGTGCGGATGTTACGGCGGCCTGCCGGGATGCGCTGGAGCAAAAGGGCATAGAAGTGACCGTCGTGGAAAAGGACGGGCTTCAGATCTTGCAGAAGATGCTTGCGGTACGGCCGCAGGTCGTTCTGCTGGACGCCTTCATGCCCGGGCTGGACGCGCTGGCCGTCAAGCAGAAATATGTCGCCGCCGGCGGGACACACACCACCTTCTTTGTCACCGGCGCATTCCAGAGCGAAGAGATGGTGCAGGAGTTGCTGGACGAGGGCTTCGCCTACTACTTTGTCAAGCCCTTCGACGAAAATGTCCTCGCCAGCCGGGTGCTCAAAGTCGCCCACGGCCACCAGAAGCGCCTCATCACGGCCAGCGTGGACAGCGACGAGCTGAAAGTCACCGACATTCTGCACCAGATCGGCGTCCCCGCCCACATCAAAGGCTACCAGTTCCTGCGGGATGCCATCCTGCTCACCATGAATGAGCCGGAGTACATCAACGCCGTCACCAAGCGCCTCTACCCGGAGATCGCCAAGAAAAACGACACCACCGCCAGCCGGGTGGAGCGCGCCATCCGCCACGCCATCGAGGTGGCATGGGACCGGGGCGATGTGGACACCCTCAACAGCTATTTCGGCTACACCATCCACAACCTGCGCGGAAAACCCACCAACAGCGAGTTCATTGCGATGATTGCGGATAAGATGCGGCTGGATAAACGGCAGAGGGTGGGCTGATTTTTTTCATAGAATCCGCCGTCGTTCATATTCTGATAAGAGCAAACCAAACAGACAAAGGAGGTTTTGCTCTTGAAGCTTGCAGAATATCTCGCACGGCGCAGGCGGGCCAGAGTTGCGGCCGTGATGCTGTTCGCCCTCATTATGGGGTTTGTATCTGCTGCGCCGCCGGTCGTCACCGGATGTCAGGCGCAGGATCTTACCCCGGCACCGGACACTTCGATGCTTTCCCCCGCCATTTCGGCTCTGGCACAGGAGCAGCAGGAGCCTGCTGCCCAGCCGCTGCCGGAAAAGTGGGTCTGTCTGACCTTTGACGACGGCCCCAGCAAGACCACACCGGATGTGCTCAGCGCGCTGAACGCGGCCGGAGTGCACGCCACATTTTTTGTGGTGGCTACCGGTTACAACGAGAAGTATCTGCCCCTGCTCACCGAAGCGGTCAGCGCCGGGCACCAGATCGCGCTGCACTCTGCTTCCCACGAGTACAGCGATATCTACCGCAGCAGCGACGCTTATTGGGAGGACATTGCCCTTTTAAAGGAGCGCATTGCGCCCTATGTGGATGCCGAGAGCATCCGGTATCTACGGTTTCCGGGCGGCAGCACCAACACCGTCAGTCGGCGCTACGGCGGCAAAGGCCTGATGAAGCAGCTGAAAGCCGAAGTAGAGCAGAAAGGCTGGCATTGGGTGGACTGGAACGTGTGCGCCGAGGATGCCGTGGGCGGGCACCCAAGCGCGGGCACCATTTACCGCAATGTGGTGCATGAGACCGGGCAGCAGACGAACTGCATCGTATTGATGCACGATTCTTCCTCCACACACACCACCGCCGAAGCACTGCCGGACATTATCCGGTGGTATGCAGACAACGGCTACGCCTTTCTGACGGTGGCCGAGGCGCTGCCGCTGGGGTAATGCGCCTTACAGCCACTTTTCAAAGCAGCGTCCCAGCAGCACCCCGGCAGAGACCAGCACCGCCAGCCAGAGCCAGCCTGCACCGCCGGTCACCAACCACCCTGCCGCCAGAATAGCGACAAAGGTGCACACCGGCGGCACAGAGATACGCAGGAT